>Ga0208871_1000001_pt1 | contig 199711 bp, 229 predicted proteins | sample CryBogCBE19Jun07_FD_184592 | JGI IMG/M metagenome (GOLD analysis project Ga0208871, IMG submission 184592) | Freshwater microbial communities from Crystal Bog, Wisconsin, USA - CBE19Jun07 (SPAdes) | ecosystem: Environmental > Aquatic > Freshwater > Bog lake | place: Crystal Bog, Wisconsin, USA...
CCGTAGTTGCCGCCTTGTCCTCCACTGGAATTGCTGCCGCCCGAGCCACCCTGACCAGGACCACCACTGGCTCCTTGGCCCCTATAACCAACGCCCCCGCCGCCATGATTGCTGTTGCTACCTGCGCCCCCGCCGCCGCCGCTACCGGATTGATATCCGGGTTGACCAGTACCACCACTGCCACTATAACCGCCAGCGCCGCCTGCCCAGCCTAGTGAGCCTCCATTGCCGCCATAGCCACCGCCACCCCCGGCATAGGATCCACCGTTACCACCATAAGCATAACTACTGCCGCAGCAACAACCTGCTGCTGCGCCGCCACCGCCGAGGCCAGCTACTTGCCCGCAGCTAATGAACCAAGAATCAAAACCATTGCCGCCCCCACCAGAACCATTGCCTACCTGCAGGTTATAACCAGAGCCGGGCGTAACAGAAATGTTATTTCGCCAACCCAGACCTCCACCCCCACCGCCTGCGTAGAAACTTCCATTATAACAAGCGCCGCCACCTCCACCACCAATAGCAACCACACTCACTGAGGTAACCCCAGCAGGAGCAAACCATGTGTAGAGTGACGAAGCGCCGCATGAAAAGTAAGTCGCACACCCACTAGAACTCTTTCCATAAAAGTCACTGAAACTAATACGGGTACCACTGCCCGCTTTTCCCGCCAAACTGCGTAGCGTGGAGCAGTTCAAACTCAGTGTGGTACGGGCGGTGTCGCCTACTTCAGCGCCGATTTGGTTACGGGATCCACTGCCGCCGGTGCAGTTATTATTCAATCCCAATGTGCCTGATGATTTAATGGTCATATGTATGTGGCCGCCCTATAATATATCTCATGGTATTTATCGACTTTAAATACAAGTACAATGAAAGCCTGGGAACCCATAGACACCACACCAGTGGCACGCCTTTACAATCAAAATGGCCGTGGCATCAGCATATACCTCAACGATCTCACAATCCTAGCATGGTTTGAAGCCACTCAGCCCCACAATGAGTGGACTTGGTTTGACTACCCAAGAACACTGACCATGACCGCCCGAGTCTATACCATGTTCTTGCTCAAATTTGGCAGCGGTATATAAAAAACACACATTATAACCCCAAAAATATATCATGTGTGTATGTGTGGTTGACTAGGTGCCCCGAATCCAGTATAATATTAACTTCTAAACACACACACGCATATATACACGCATATGACTGAACAAGAAATAGACAGCATTTTGGCTTTGGGCGACCGAGTAATCATGGACATGGCCTGGGATGTTTTGATGTCGGGCAACAGCAAGTGGTTGTACCAAAGAATCGATGAGGAAACTGGCACCAAGCTCAGTACCGTGCTACATGGCATGAAACTGCGTGCCACCAAGTGCTGGAATCGTAGTCAACGCATGGGTTTTGACTACGGTCTAGACATGCAGGATCTAACCCGACTGTGGATCACGCAACGGGGACGATGCGTTATAACCGGTATAGCCATGAGCTTTGAAACATCAGCTGACCGTAATCCCCGTAGCTGTAGTGTGGACAGGATTCTCAGCTACAGGGGCTATACCAAGGACAACATTAGACTATGCAGTTTTTGGGCCAACAATGCCATGAATGCGTGGGGACGAGACCTCCTAGAAGAAATGATTAGAGCCAGCGCACAGCAAATGAACTTGGTATGACAACATCAATACCCACTGTGATACTGAGTTTTTGGCTAGCAGTAAATGGTGTACCACAATGGGTTGAACAGGGGCGATATGCCACACCAGAAGCCTGTAGTCGCGCTGCGCGAAGCGCAACGAAAAACAATCCAACCCAAAACCCACCAGTGTGGCGCTGTATATACGCACAGCAACAATAACAGTAACTCAGTCACACACACACAATATAAGTAATGTGTATATATGTCAAGAATCACTAGCTTTGAACCCACTAACTACATCCAGCAACAACAGCATCAACAACAGTACGTGCCTGTGAAGTTTGAGTTTACAACAACAACGACGTCCACAGAACAGGAAGTGGCTAATAGACAAATACAGGAAAATATACGGCAAGCACTGGCCTATGTGGAACATGTACACGCTGATCAAGAGTGGCAAGATCACGTATACAGTGACCTAGTGAGCCAAAGACAACATCAAGCCTACATAGCGAGCACCTACGGACTACTGGATATCACAGTGTAAGAAACTCCCTACTAGATATATACACTATATACACAGCGTAAAAACCCCGCTGTAGAGGTCTAGTGTGAGAACGGTGAAACTATGGTTGAAGAACGGTGAAACTATGGTTGACCATTCTACGATAGCCTCCCAACCTGTCAACCACGGTTCAACATTTTAGCCACAGATTTTCTCAAGTTTTTTCACCTTTTCGAGTCATTTTGGAGGGCATTCTGGCCTGTTTTACCACCTTTAGGCCGGGTTTTTTCACCGTTGATCATCGTGGTTATAAGCAGGTTTAAACACCCTAAATACAGTGAGTCCACAGTGAGTCTACGGTGACGACAACCCCCTGATTGCCCAAACCGTGGACTGATGTTATACTATATACAGTACATGAAAACCCCGCTGTAGACTTTATACTATATACTATATGACACTAAGCAAGGAAGAAGCAGATATACTAGCACTTAAACAGTATACACATGACTATGAGGATGCTGCTATACTGGCCTTTAGAGGAGACTTCTATACACTATACCAAGTGTTCCAGGAGCAGTTTGAAGCGCTAATCAACTATGACAGCACGGAAGACTGCATGGGCACCATAGTATACCGTAGCGGTGGGCGCATGATTGCCTACTATGACTGGGAGCGGTTCGCTGGCGCTGTACTATAAAACCCCGCTGTAGTATATAGTGTATATAGTGTGTACTAGACCACTAGATCCATGAACTGCTGTAGGACCTGATGATAAGCTTCTAGTTCCTGCTCTGAGAAGTCTTCCCTATGAGTTTCTATATACTGTAGAGTTTCTAGCAGGGGCATGTCTAGTTCCCAGCGGATGCTCATTATGGTGTTTAGGGCTTCACTCATGGTTCACTCCTCGATCAAGTTCAGCATGTTGGCAGGCACTTTCCAAAGTCCTTCAATGGTTCTTACTGTTACGTACTTTTGAGCGATCTTGTTGACAGTGCCATTAACTGTGCGGCCCGTTTTAGTACTAGTAAAGTACACACTGTCGCCCAACATAAGGCTGCGGATCCGGTTTTTGCCCAGACGTGATTTGGCATACTTAATGGCTTCTTGTATACTGTTAAGTTCATCGTTGGTGTAGTTGCCGGCGATGATTGTGCTAGCGACGGTGTTTGCGTTCATAGCGAGTGCCTTTCTAGTGTTGATGTGTGTATTGTACTACAGTGAGCTCAAAGTGTCAAGAGGTTTACAAAACTTTACATTCCGTTGTTTTTCTGCGATAATGGGGATAATCATTATCCAATACGATTATCGGGGATTATCTCCCCGGATTATCATTTAATCAATAACCATATTAGCAAACTGCATTAACTCCGAATATGTTTCATCGTATGCGATAATCAAATCATTATCGATCTCAGCAAGTTCGTCATAATGATCGCCAATATAACGTACAGCTTCAATTAATGTAAATCCAGTATCTCTAACATAATTTGCAAATACTACTAAATGATGACGTGACATAATACTCCTATAATGTTTTAGTGTTTAAGCGTGTATTATACTGCGTTTTGGCTCAATGAGCAAGCAACTTTACAATTCGTTGTGTTTTTACAACGGTAGCTCACTTTACATAACTTTACAATAAACTTGTTGACACGCTGGGCAAGAGCTTGTATAATACACACATACACTAAAAAGGAGCACTCACTATGCTTACAAACTGCACTGCTTACGCTAAAATTGTAACTGTAAAGCGCACTAATACTCAGCGTGTTTTAGTAACTTTTGATAATACAAAAAAGGATAAACATAACTGCATTATAGTTAATAGCCATAATGCTGTATATAAAAGCGGGGACATTATAAATTTGGAAACTTATAATGCACAACAACGGGCCCATGCTATTGCTACAACTATGCAAAGTGTTAGAGATACCCTGCGTGTCAAAAACATTGTGCTAGTTTAAAAAAAGACTTGACAGCGGCGCCGTTCCGCTGTATAATACACACTTAAACACTAAAGGAGCACTATGTCAAAAGCACTTAACAAACGCATTGCCGACGCCTTCGCTACAATTTACGACCAGGGCGACAACGGGCTAGAATACATGGACGGCCATATTGCAATGGACCATGTGTTAATGGAGCATTTTTACAACGACACGCTAGAGACTCTAAACAAAGAGGACAAAACAAAAATGGCAGTAATGTTAGAGGAAGTTGTAAGCGATATGTCGTTTGACTTAGAGTCTTTTTGATGTTATAATACACACATACACTAAAAGGAGCTGACAATGTCTAACTACCCAAATATGAGCTATTGTATGTGCGAGAACACGCTGGCGGCCCTGCGTCAAGTGTTGAGCGCTATGCAGGAGGAAGGGCCCATGTTCCTGCAGGATATGAGCAGGGACGAGCGACGGGCTTTTGAACAGTTGTTCAACGCTTGCGAAACTTTTGTCAATGTGGCAGAAGAGTTGGAAGAAGAGCTTGACACCGCTGAGTTTTGATAGTATAATACATTTTTAACACACAAAGGAGCTGACTATGGATTGGATAGAACTTGCGCTAGAGCAGATAGTTCGAGATGTTGAAGCAGGCGACTTGAGCGCCGTTGCTGAACTGTTGAAGTTTGTGCCCGAAGAGAATCTTATTGCTTTTTTACCTGAGGAGATCCAAAATGCCTAATTGGTGCTATAACACTGTGGAACTGACCCACGAAGATCCCACTATGATTGCTCGTGCAAAGTCCGCGTTCTTAGACAAAGGCTTGCTCAATGAGTTCGTGCCCATTCCTGAAGAACTCAAGATCACCGCAGGCTGCTTAGGAGAAGGTGCTGAACAAGCGGCTCTCGAAGCACGAGAAGCAGCCAACTTGGAGAAGCATGGCTACCGCAACTGGTATGACTACTGCGTCAACGAGTGGGGTACCAAGTGGGATGTCACTGGACAAGAAGTCAACGATATCCCCAACGGTGTGATCCTGACCTTTGATTCGGCTTGGGCACCTCCCACTGGTGCCTATGACAAGCTCTTGGATTTGGGCTTTGAAGTTCGTGCTATGTATTACGAACCCGGCATGGGTTTCTGCGGTGTTTGGGACAATGGACAGGACGATGAGTATAGTTTGGGCGGCTTGAACAGCGATGAAGTAGCGGAGCTCTTGCCCCCTGAACTCGATGAAGCCTATGGTATCTCTGAGTCCATTGCTGAGTATGAGGACGAGGAAAATATCGACATCGAGTTAAACGGCGGTATTGACAGCATCAACGAATGACTGTATAATACATACTTACACACTAAGGAGCACCACTATGCAATACTATGACACACTGACTAAGTTTGAACGCAACGGTTTGACTGTCATCGTTGACAAGACCTATGAGGACTTGAGCCCACGGGACTTGTTTGAAGAATCGGATGTTGATGAGATCATCCGCAAGATTGATCGTGGCATCTACGATTGGTTTATGTTGCGTGTTCGTGTTATGTTTGAAGACTTGGAACTGGCTAGTGAGTATTTGGGTGGATGTTGCTATGAAGACGCCAAGGAAGTGCTCACTGACGGTGTTGCCGAAGACTTGATCTTCGAGGCCATGGCTCACGCCCAAAAGCGAGTCTCAGACTTGGCCAATAAGTTCACATTGAAAACTTGGGAACTGGCAATGGTTGACAAAGAGTTGGCTTGATAGTATAATACATACTTCACAACAAGGAGAGGGCTATGGCATATCGCGTTTTGGACACTGTGGATCGTATGCGCGACAAGTATGGCCCCCGTAAGGGGCTGGAAGGTCCCTTTAACTTCTCGGGTCGTGTGTTGTACTATGATCCCAAGGAAGGGCAGTACTATGATCCTACCACAGACTTCTATGTGAGCCAAGAGGATATGGATTTTATCAACAAAGAGTTTATGGATAGGTTTCGAGCGGCATGAATGAACGACTACAGTGGGCCGGCACGGCCTGCTTCATGGTGATGTACGTGTTAATGAGCTTCTTCCCTGAACTGCATCCTTGGAATGTGGTAGCGGGAACGTTAGGGGGCTTATTCTATATGGCATGGAGTCTGCGTGTCAAGAATCGGCCGCAGATCATTACAAACGGCGTAGGCATCACTGTCTGCGTCTGTGGATTAATAAAATATTTTGGTTGACAAAGCAGCGTTTTGGTTGTATAATACAATTTTAGGAGCAGCAGAAATGATTCTAGCACACACTCTCAAGACACTTATCTCATTTGAAGCACCCATGCTGAGTAGTTTGGCTGGGGAAGAATACACTGGCGCTGAGTTCCTGGGTATCACCAACGGCGGCGAGTTTTGCTATACCGTAAACTTCCTGGTCAAAGGTGGCACTGACAGCAAAAAAGTATTCCTGAGATTTGATGCAGGCAGCGTGAAATTGGTTGACAAAGAACACGCTTGGCACTATAATTAAGACTTACACACACTAGGAGCACACATGAAAGTATCAGCACTCATCGAAATGTTGCGTGACTTCCCAGAAGATGCCGAAGTCCATTTCTCGTATAACTACGGCGATCACTGGCGTACTGAAGTCGCTCCCCGTGTGAACCAAGTGTTCGAGGGCATTGTCAAACATAGTGACTATCACCGTATGGACAAGCTCATGGACGAGCATGACATGTACGAAGATGAAGGCGACTTCGAAGGTACTCGCCGTGTAGTAGTTATTGGTTGACAGTTGAGCAAAACGGCGTTATAATATACACTTAAACACACTAGGAGTATTACAAATGGGAACACGAAGCACTATCGCATTGGAATTCGCAGACGGTACCGTAGAGCAGATCTACTGCCACTGGGATGGCTACTTGGAACACAATGGCGCTATCCTGCGCGATCACTATTCAGATCCATTCGTATTGCGCGATTTGATTGACATGGGTGATATGAGTTCGCTGGGCAAGGTCATTGGTGAGGCACATCCGTTCAGCCCGCACTCTAGCCCAGAAGACAAGGCCCTGTACGAAGCCGCTCGTGAAGCAGGCTACTGCACATTCTACGCACGAGATCGTGGCGAGACTGGTGTAAGTGCCAAGAAGTTCGCAGACTTTGAGGACTACAGAAAGAATCACCAGTATGAAGAATACGAATACATCCTGCGCAACATCGACGGCCGGGCCACTTGGTTCGTTGATGATCACGGCGGCGGCTATGTAACATTGGCAGAAGCATTTCAAAAGGAAGAGGTCGCAGCATGAGCAAGATGAATGAACTGAACTACGAGATTGAACAACTCTACATCGAGGGCTATCGCCCTTCGACCATAGCCACAAGGCTTGGCATCGCTGTGGACATTGTCTATCAGTGGATTGAAAACGAGAGCCTGGCTCAAAGTGAGTATGATCCCTACGAAACAATCAATTCATAAGTGTTGTGAAAATACAACACAAAAAGAGTTGACAGATAAACCATTTGACATTACAATATATACATAAGTTGAAAGATCGACTTATATTTTTTAAACACACACAGAAAGGTATTTTATGACTGATAAGCTCTTCTCCCACGCTGGTTTTTCCCTCCACAAAGGCTCTTACAAAGCTCGTTTCGCCAATGATGCTCTCCGCGTCAAGGTTCTCGAAAAGGATGGCCATACTGACATCCAAATGACTGCGTTGATTCAACCTTCTACCAAACAAGAAGCTGTTGAAGCACTGTTGAAGGCCAACTTCGCAGGTGAGAACGCATTGGCCAAGGCCGCATTGGAAGCCGAGTTGGACAAGCGTAGCGACGCTCCTAAAGCAGTAAAGGCCACTCCTAAGGCCAAAGCAGCTCCTAAGGCCAAGGCCAAGAAGGACATCACACTGGACTCTATCATGGCCAAGGCTATCACTAGCCCTGTAGAGATTCCTCAGGTTGCCGCTAAGGAAAAGTCTCGTGCAGAGATCCAAGCAGAATTGGATGCCATGGACGCCGCTCCATTCTAACCCTGGTGTGACAGGAAAGGGGTTGACACAGCCCCTTTCTTCTAGTATAATACAATTTTAGGAGCCGATCAATGAGCAAGTTAGAACTATTTGGCCGTCCTTGGACACCATTCGATGCCTATAACAAAGACCATCGTCGTTGGTTCTTTGAGTTCCAAACTCGAAAGACTTGGGGTCATTGCCCAGTCCGTTTCATTATTCCCGATGATGGTGGTGATTTGATTACTCTATGCCAACGACGTCTTGTGGACTTCTACAGCAAGAAAGAGTTTGGGCAAACTGAAGGTTGATTATAACGCTATCTCCTGTTATACTATATAAAAGGAGAAAACGATGAGTTTTACAACATTGAAAACAACACAAAACGAGTTCTTGGAACAACACCTACGTGGTACAGGCCGCACAATGAGCGCCCGTCAAGCAGAAGTCACATATGGTATCAAGAACATTAGAGCACGAATGACCGAGCTTCGTCAAGCCGGTTTGAAGGTCAATCGCACAGTGAACACAGAAGGCCGCAGTGCTTACTCTGTGAGCGCTCGTGACGTCAAAGGTAGCCGAGCTGCTATCTTTGCCTAAGATTCGGGGGTAGTGTCCCGAATAGATCCCGATTGCTCCTCGGGATCAATGTTAGTGTGCCGGGGGTAGTGTCCCGGTTCTGGATAGGGCCGCTCGGGAGAGCCGCCCTATTCTTTTGGTTGCATTTTGGCTCGTTTGGTTGTATAATATACACATAGGGAAAAGAAATGCAGTATACACTAATCACCCCAAAAGGCCAAATCTTACAATTCTTCCTGAAAGCAGTGGCCGAGCAGTTCCTACAAGCCTATGGCGGAACTCTAATAACAGACAAGATTTTGGTTGACACTGAGCAAGTTTGACAGTATAATACATACATAGACAGCAAGGAGCACACACTATGAACGAACGAATCGCAAAACTATATGACCAAGCAACCATTTTAGAAGGCAATGGCGACTACGTGGCAGGTGAGTTGGATCCTGTAAAGTTCGCCGAGTTGATTGTGAAAGAATGTGCTCAAGTTGCTAATTTGACTGAAGACTATGATACTGATGATTATAAATCAGGACGGCAGTGGTCAGCATTTGATATTAAAAACCATTTCGGAGTTGAATGATGATTGGTTGACATCCTGCCCAAACGGCAGTATAATACATACATCGCAACAAGGAGCACACACCATGGATTGGAACTTAGAAGGCAAGCGCATAAACGGTATCTACTTGGGCTTGTTCCCCTACAAGGGTATGGTCATGGAAAGCCGTGTCAAGTACGGTGGACAAGTTCAGCATACCGTGGCGCTGGACGAGACTATCAAGGTCTTCGGCGAAGTCCGCGAATACATCCTTGTGGATACAGGCACTGGCGAGATCAATCGCATCCTGGACGAGCAGGACGACATGTTCGATCGTATGACCCCACAAGAGCAAGAAGACTTCATCAACGGCTACGAGTCAGCCAAATATTACGGCGCTTGACAATACTCCCAAAAGGCAGTATAATACACACATGAAACAGAAAAAGCAATACCAAATCATGCGAGAGACCACTATGTGGGAGGATGGCCTAATGGACACAGGGCGTCATGTCTACGTGTTCACAGACTACAAGCCCAACGCACGAGCAGCCACTGTGGTCGCGTTCTCAGGCTTTGGACGCCATCCTGTTCGCAAGTATCCCAAACCCCTAGTCATTGACCTGCGCGGTCGCACATTCGAGGAAGTAGTATGAACAAAGAAGAAATCACCGTCACTGGACTTACACCTATCCAAAAGATGATCTGCGAACTCCTGTGGAAGATGCCTTCCATGCACGCCGTAGAAGATCTTTGCCGTGCGGGTGGACCAGAATACTATGCCATGCGTGATCTCATGGTAGCGGCCCATTTTGACCGAGATGACACCCTTCAAGAAGGCCTCAAAGAATGGTTGACAAGCCTTTGAAATTCGGTTATAATACACTCATACACACTAAGGAGCTATCATGTACGACTTTATCCGCCCTATGGAACTGAAAGACGCTATCAACTACCTAGGCGCCTCTCGCAAAGCCTACAACAAGAACACAGGAGAAAAGCTCTCCTTTAAAGGCGCCTTTGACATGATCGACGAGTGTGCCTGTAATGTGGGCACCAACAAGGACTTGGCCATGATGAAGGCCATCCGAGCTTATATCACAGCTGAGTTGGAGGAGCGTGAAGCAGAGCTGTGGAAGCTGATGGCATCGGTGGTAGACAAGAACGCCGTTAACAAGATGCTCAAAGATGATACCCTGTTTGAAGACAGCGACGAATATCAGATGGCTGACGAAGAATGCTATTAAACGGTTGACAACACCATCAAACTCAGTTATAATACTGACATGAAACAAAGAAAGGAAATCAAAATGGATATTTACACTCGTCGCGCTGTATACAAAGTTCTGGGACTGGTTGCTATGAGCTGTGCCGTTGGTGCTTTCACAGCGGCTTTGATCGACATCATTGGCCTCTCAGCAGTGGGCGGCCTATTCACCCTAGCACTCTTAGTCTACCTCTGCTACCACATGGTCGTCAGCGATGCTGAAGCCCAACGCAGTCAAGCTCGTTTGAAAGAAATGGAATAACACTATGAACAAAACCGCGAAAAGCTCTACCGGCGGCACTATCACTTACACAAAGACTGGTCTGATTCACCGTGCTGGCCAAGCCTATAGTGGAAAAATCGCACAGCAGGAATCCAAGAAGCGATAAATAATTTCATGTATATAGTAACCACCACACTGACCCGAGTGACCACATCTACTCAGTGGTATGATGATTTTAATCCCGTAGGCTATCAAGGCTATTTGGATTACATAACCACACAGACCGGCTTCATAAGTCTAACTGACGCTAGGCCCGATGATTTCACTAGGGTCAGGGTTACAACCTTTGACAACCAAGCCAACTACGATGCATTCATGAGCAGTGCCTATCGTAGTGAAGAACTACTAGATCTAATGACCTATATCTTCCAAGAAGGCATTCAAATCGATCTCAAAGAACCTGAATAAAAACGGTTGACACACCCGCCCTTTGACAGTATAATACACACATACACAGCAAGGAGCACACACTATGAAGAATCCCGTCCCCCACAGCTCAATGTTCGCCACTCCCATTAACTTGGAAGCTCTCTTGCTCCAAATTGATACGATTTCCAACCGGAGTGAGCGAGCCACCGTTATGACCTACGTCATGATGGCCTTGAACACCGCACATAATTTAGTTGAACAAGAACTTGAAAATGTGGTTGACATCTTGGAACGTCCGTAGTATAATAACACTCATACACACACTAACAAGGAGCTAAGATGTTTAAGACAGATGCACAAGTAGAGTTTGAAAAGATCCTCAAAGAGTTTTCCGCTGTGACCTACGAAGTCTACGGCAACCATTCCTACGCTACGGGCTACTACGAAAGCCTTATGACTGAGATGTTCCGTAGCTTGAGCAAGAAGTCACAGCAAGAACTGATCCGTGACATGGACTCAGCTGTAGAACAACAACATGAAAAGATGTTGACACAAGCCTAATCCGGCTGTATAATACATACTTGTTTAACACACTAAGGAGCACACTATGAAAAACAAACTAACAGTAGCAGAATTGATCGCAATCTTGAGCAAGTTGGATGGCACGATGGAAGTTGAGATTGGTATGAACCAAGAATACCAACGCGGTATTGATGCTGAAGACATTCGTGTTGAGTCGTTTGATTTCCACAACAACGGCGAGCCGTATGTGTTTATCGGCGATTAACCCTAGAGGTTGACAGAAGTCTAAAAGAGCAGTATAATACACACATGTTAAACACAAAGCAGGAGCAAAAAATGGAACTCACAGCACAGCAAGTAGAAGCTATCGTTCAAGACGCTATGATCACGGCCCGCGAGGCAGCACAGCGAGCCTTGGCCCAACACGGCGACGCAGATGCCTGTGGCTTTGCTTGGGTCAACATCTGGGAACACAATGGTAAGAAGATCCGTGCTAACAGCAAGCTCGGTAAGGCGCTCATTGCGGCAGGTGTTCGCAAGGACTACACGGGCGCCTACTGCCTGTGGAACCCCAGCAAGTTGGGTGTGCAAAGCATGGGCATACTAGAAGCAGGCGCATACGCAGCCGCAGAAGTATTCAAGCTCAACGGATTTACTGCCTACGCTGGCAGTCGTATGGACTAACTGATAAAAAGGGTTTGGTCCCCCGTTGAGCTAGGCTCCGGGGGATTTTTTTTGACTGGAGGTGGTGGTGTGGTTGGGCATGGTGGGGGCTTTCAGGTGTATACGCTAAACTGTTGTAAAAATACAACAATCGCTTGCCAAATCTTTCTAAAACTTCTTCTAAAACTTCTTCTAAAACTTCTTCTAAAACTTCTTCTAAAACTTCTTCTAAAACTTCTTCTAAAACTTCTTCTAAAACTTCTTCTAAAACTTCTTCTAAAACTTTCACCACTAAAAAACTCGACTTAGAGTAAAACCACCTAGATCTAGATCTGGAAACCACTTTTTTACTGCGCCCTAATTTTTTAGCTACTATATAGACCGGTGTCCCTGCACAATCTCAGATCTAAAAATTTTTTAGCAGAATTTTTTAAATACTGTATATAGATTTTTTGGGAAAGGTGTCGATACACACGCTATGAGTCATGATACTGATGATTTCTCACATAGGCACGGGCCAACGTCCCGTATGCTTTGGGACCGTTGGCCCTCGCTACCATTCCACGCTGTAGCTCCTTGGCCACACATAGAAGATCCACGCCACCTAGGGCAAGGGGATTGGGTCAATCAAGTCAATACAGTGGAATCATGGTTAGATCAGTACATAGGGCGTCACTATGTGGATTGGACTTGGGACATGTGGTCGCTCAAGCAGGCCTTTTACTGTGGAGTGGCTTTTAGGGAAAGCCGTAGTGTTACGCTGTTTTTACTGCGTTTTGGCTCAGTTGCCCCCACTTAGTGTGCTAGATCTATGCCCCCACCGTATCTTGCTATCAGTGCTTGTTGCTGTGTTTGATAAGTTGTGAGATACTGTCTTGCACCTTCTGGTGTAGCCATGCCAGTTATTTCACTTAGTTGTGCCAGTACAGAGTCACTGTTTTGCCATATGTCTCTACTGGCAATAGTCCACACACGATCCCCGTACTGGCCAGCTATCTGTGGATTCACAAACAGTTCACTGCGATTGATCGGCCATCGACGCATCAAATCCCTGGGATATTCACGTATATAACGACCCAAGTCTTCACTGGTGACTTCCAAGGGAGAACTATAAGCGCTGAATATTTGGGGGATTCTAGTTTGTAAATCACTCCATATTGTTTGAACTTTAGTGCCTTGATCGTCATACTGCCATGTCTGTACTAGATCTTTATACCAAAGGTTAAAGTCCAACAAGGGCCACGACTCCTGATCCACTGTGACTATTATGACCTTGCCTAAAGGCCAACGATCAAAGTACTCCCTGTACAAGGGCACATTGTTGATGATGAAAATACAGGGTCTAGTGCTATCCCTGGGATCGATCAAGGCACTGATCCAGTTAATGCCCTGTGCATACGTGGTCAAAGGCACGCCCTGTCCCTCTCCCCAGTTATTCAGCTGTTCATTGTGGCCGATGTGACTGTTGTTGAAAGCACTGGGTTTGAATGATAGACCTAGATCACCGTTGACATAGTAGTGCAACAGGGTGTTAACGGTACTGCCGCCTGATCCCGGAGTGTGTGCTATGAGATAGCAGGGTGTATTGGGCCAAGTAGTATTCATATGTATGGTGGTGGTGGTGTAGTGTGGTGTGTTTGGAGTTTTTGTTTATATACGCACTATTAATTATCCCCCTGCGGGCCTTCGTTAACTGACTATATAACTAGGGTGTGTAAAAATCTGCACCGGGATTTTTTGGCGCTTCGCGCTTTGCGGGCAGCGTTTTAGGCCTTGACCGGACCGCCACGATGTCCGATTAAGAGATAGTAGTAGGGATTACGATCAATGTCAAAGTTTTCACAGGGCACTTCTTTGATGACTTCCAAGCCCGCGGCTTCGATCATGGGATCAAATATGCTGCGGGGGCCGGCGCCTGAGTTGCCGTTTTCACAGATCCAAATCACACCGTCGGGTCTAAGATAACGGGGCACACTGCGAAAAAACTCCCTATGCGCTTCCCATCCCCAATCACTGAGCACACGGATGTCATCAGCGTTTTGTCGGGGATTGATGTCTGCGCTGTGCGGAGGATTACCAATGATCAAATCATACTGCTCGGACTCGGGCAAGTCCTGTATTTCACTGATGTGGAAAACACTCACACGGCCCTGCGTGTCTAGACCATCCATGTTGTTATAGGGTGCGTTCACAGTGGCATTGGCATAGATCAGTGCAGGTGCATGTATGTCCGCTAGAGCCATGGTGCGAGCCATGCCCCAATCCATGATTTCAAATCCACAGTAGCCCGGACCACAACACCACTCTAACACTCGGTCAAACACACGGTCGGGAAATAGGGGTTTGAGCAAACGAGGAAACTCACTGCCCCACTTGCGGCCGCCACCGTCTAGACCCTCGGTGTCATAGACACGGTATTTTTGATTTGTGGTCACATAGTAGGGACTGGTCTCGTAGTCAATTTGGCTGGTGGTAGGAATAGTAATCATAGTATCATTATTTATTATGTGGGTATTTAACTTCAATAAATATTGACATCATGATCAACGTACAAGTAAAACCCTATAAAGTAACCATAGACCTGACCATAACATCGGGCAACGAAGTCAGCGCCCAGGCTGTGGCTCAACAGATTGTTGAGTATGCTGCCCTACATCCGCGCATTGACCAAATCACTGCGGCCACGGTGCAGGTCAGTGATCAAGCTAGTCCTAACTCAATACCCCCGGAACTAAGAGCCTGATATATGTTGGTCTAATAGGGCTTGTAGTTCTAGAACGGCTTCATGCGGGCGGGAACCCAGGACCTGTACAGCCACACCGCCCTGTTCACGCCATTCAAAACAGTTGCTGGTACGATCGTCGACTAGTATATCCCCAGGGCGACAGTGATTACACTTGTCATGACTGTAGGGGCCAAATCGCACTTCTATTTCAGGATAGTAGTCCCGCATCCATAGAATCTTGTCATGAAAACAATCGGGCATGTCATTTTTACGGGGAATGGCAGTAAGCATGTATAGATTATAACCACACTGGTCCCTAAACTGTCGGGCCAAAGCCATGATGCTATCGGCTATGGCAGTCTTGGGCAAGTGACGATAAAAGTGGGGGATTTCCCTAATGCGAGCCCACTCTGATTCAATCCAACGACCGTCAATAACGGCATCTTTGCGGGCTTCTAGGGCATCTCGAGCAGCAGCATCAAAGTCTGCTACCACTCCATCCATGTCTATGTAAATGTTGTTCATAGCATATATTATATGCTAAGATCCTGATCGTGAGCAAGATCTATGAGCTTTTGTAGTGCTCGAACTGTGTCATCGTTGCGTAGGCTTTTGTAAACAAGGTTAGGTATACTAAACTCGCCACGGGGGTCATTGTGTAGTCCCTTGCGACGATAGGTACGCAACAACTTCATGGTGCCCCGCATGGTGTTCAACTTGCCGCTACGTATGGCATGTTTGATTATGGTGTGCCATATGTCCACCCAATGTGCTAGTTCTTGGGTGTCAATCTGTGGTATATTTTTAGTGGGCTTGCGTAGCCAAGCATTCTTAACAATGCTATAACAGCCCCCGCTTTGGGCAGGCATATCTCGATCTTCTACATAAAGTTCCACAGGTATACCGTAGACTTCTAGACTGCGTTGTTGTTTGTATAACAAGCGTTTGGTGTCCATGAGCTCATGCACTTCACGGTCACAACTAACTTTTCGAAAATCTGCTATTAGATGCAGATCGATATCACTTTTATTGGTATAGGTATAGTTGGCGTTACCACCAGTGATCACTATGTCTACCACATCCAAGGGAACATCTATGAACTTTTGGAAATCTTCGGCCATGCGTAGCAGTGCGCCACGTACTGAGCTTTTTAGTGTATTGTGATCCCATATCTTGGTATTCAACACAGGGTTAACATCAACCGGAGGGGCAAATTCTTTAAAATTCATATTTGGTATTTATGCTGTGTAAATACACGAGCTTTATGACAAAACATACTATCACAAACTATCGAGGGCATCTACTAGTGGCCAATGCCAATAATCCGCAGGACGAACTAAGTCGTGCAGTTATCCTTATTGTCGACCATCAAGACAGTAAAGCCGTGGGACTACAAATAAACATGCCCACAGGTAAGACCACACTAAGCGACATAGCCGAAAACATAGGACTAGAATATCAAGGACCCCCCAGCAGTCCCCTGTACTTTGGAGGACCACATCAACACAGTCGAGTACACCTAATCCACAGTGCCGATTGGTTTACAGGCACTACTCAACCATTGACATCTGAAGTTTCTATGACCAGTGATATTACCGTACTCAGTGCTATATCTGCTGGAGAAGGCCCCAAACACTTTAAGGCCTGTGCAGGATTCTTTATTTGGGAAAATCACTCACTGGATCTGTTATTGAGCAATACCAATAAAAAACTACACCGTTGGGAAATAGTGCCAGCTACTGCTGAACTAGTATTTGACTACGACGAGGACACACTGTGGAAGGCTGCATTGTTGGAAGTGGCCCACTACAATGCAGCCATGTGGTTTTAATCTCGTTCGGGATTTAGATTATCCAGCATACTGCGAATCTTTGGAGCCGCTGACTCAGTACGTGGTCTACCCCCGGGTAGAATATCAAAAGGATCCGGACGATCAGCTCGCCGTTGCGGCTTTTCCCACGCTGTACTAGTTGTGACCACACTGGTACGTTTTAGTCCATCCATGACACTTTGAGTAGTGGGGCTAACACGTTGCTGATTGATATTACCTTGAGCGTCTTGTTCACCTTCTTCACCCAAGTCCGTGATGCGTAGTGTATCGAGATTAAACTCTAAATCAACCTTTTGTCCCACACCAGAACTTGAACGTGTCTTCATAAACTGGATTTGATAGCGTCCCCGTTCCTTCATAGCACGGCTAGTAAAGATACCGATCACGTTATCCGCCGTCATAATCTTACTCAACCCACCACTAATATGACTGTGGTCAAACTCGATTTCTTCAACAGCACTACGATTCAACTGACTGGCTGTGACTGTGATACATTGTGTTTCCATGGCCAAGTTTCGAATCTCTTCCGACACATATTTGTCCTTGACAAACAAATCACTGGGACTAACCTTCACACTCAAAGGCATCATTAAATCCAAGTAATCTATTAACAAAACGTCAGGTTTCACACCTGTTTTCACCTGATATTCTTTAAGATATGCACGAATATCGTTACAGTTTTTACCACTGGGCATATACTTAACTTGTAGGTGTCCACTACGTTTTTCCAACATTTTGACTTTGAGTTCCACATCATCAATGTTACGGAAAATATCTCTAGTACCAATACCAGTGGTCATACTATCCAAACGCATAGACACCAAACCTTCACTCAACTCAAATGTTAGATAGATCACATTCAAGCCCATAAGTGCCCAGTTCACCCCCATGTTGGCTAGGAACAAACTCTTACCACCACCCGATGCCGCACAAAAGATATTGAGTTCTCCACGGTTAAATCCGCCATAGAGTTTTTTGTCCACCATGGGCCAGCCTGTGCTAATCTGTCCATTGTTGTCTTTGAGTTTGCTTAGTCGAGCACGGGGATCAGCAAAGTAGTCAGTGCCCATGTCCTTGTTCAAACTGATTTGAATAGCGTCCTTGATCAGCTTTTCCACTGGACCATAATCGCCATCTTCTAGCAAATCGCTAGATTTAATAATAGCACGTTCTAGTCCCTTGTGTCGACTAAAGTTTTCAAACTCATCCATTAACCAGTTGTAGTTTTCTTTAGGCAGAGTCACTGATTCAAAATCGCTTTTAGTAGCAGCATTGACAATGTTGGCTTCGGGCATGACCTTGTATTCATCTACATACTTGTGAATGAATGTGGCTGCGTCTTGTAGTCGTTGATCAAAGTTTTCTGGGTCAAAAATGTTTTGGCATCTAATAAAAGTTTCGGCATCACTGAGAAACATCTCGATATAGAGTTTCTGCATGTTGTAATCATAGTTGGGTTTTGGTTGTTTAGTCTTGGACATTCAATAGTTTCTTTTCTAGTAGATGTAAATTTATCTCGCCCTGTACTTTATAGTGCAGGATTGTGGTTAGGGTGTATAATCTGCCATAGCGTTTGACAGCATCAGCAACGTCTTTGATGTCATCTTCCCAAGGAGGCAAACTGGCACTCCATTTATTTTCAATAGCAGCTCTAACTAACTTAGCACCCGGTTGATCACGATCTGGTACTACAATAACTTCTCTAGCTAGATTATTGATTCTAGTACATTGGGTTTCGTTAGGTTCGTTGTGCATGATAGCTACACCTTCTATGGCAATAGCATCAAACTGTCCTTCTGTAACAATAACAAATGCTTTATCACTGGTTTGAGCATCGATATTAAACACGTAACCGGGTTGTGCATCAGTAAGGTATTTTGGTTTACCATCTCGAATCTTGCGTCCGGTATAGCCTACAATCTTACCATTGTGATAGAATGGGATAATGACCCTGTCCCTATATCCAGGGGCCGCACTCCAATGCCAGTTATACCACTCCCAAGAAACTTGCCGAGTGTCTACTAGGTATTGTACAACTTCTAGCAGTTCAGGTTCTTGACATCCTTCCTGTATCCATGTGTCAATAGACAAGCAGTCATCAGGCAATGCTCGTTCTTCTAGAGTAAAGTTTAAGGCTTTTTTAAGTACAGGTTGATCGTCTTTGACTTTTAATGCTGCAAGATTAAGCCGTCCTATTTCTTGTTCACTAAGATTGAGCCATTTGAAAAGCTGTCGTGTATTTTTGCTGAGTAGTTTGCCCGGGCTCCAGCCACATTTGAAGTTACAGTTAAAACAATGATATTGAAATCCACCATCAGTATTGGTTAGTACCCCGCCGCGTTTACGAGTATCTTGGCAGCAAACCGCGTCAAAACTGATCCACCCGCTGGGAGTAGCTTTTCGTTTAGGAGGCAGTAATGCTAAGACTGTATCTTGAATTTCGTTCACACTACAAGTTTAACTTCTGTAGAGGACTTTGTCAAGGCTTCCGTAGTAACTAGGATTGTCGTTTGTGCTATCACCAGGTTTGGTAGCAGGTGTGTATATGATTCGAACGTAGCTGTAGATACCGTTAGAGTTTATATAGTCAATACCAGTGAATCCGTCATAGGTTCGAGTTTCTAGAGTATCATAAACTACACTACTATCTGGTTGATTACTTAATGTACCTTGAAAAGTTACAGTACCTTTATAGTTAGTCATGTATATAGCCACAGTGTGTAAAGCACCACCAGTTTCATTAAATTCTGGATGAGCATATAGATTACCACTGAACCATTCGTACAGAGAAGATACTGTATTGAATCTGGATAAGAAGGTATCTACTTCTAAACTGGGTTGTAATTTAGGATAAATGTCGTCCTTTAGTGTTAGTGTTCCAGTAATACCATAGTAGGTATTTGAATATACGGGTGCATACCCTCCCAAATCTGGATCAACATATTTGATGCTGTATTGATATTCACCCACATCCAAATTGAGTGTATTGCTTTCGGTCAAGACAAGTTCGCCGGTACCACGTAGACCTACTGTTCCGAGAGTTAGTGTAGTAGATGATGTTACTGGATATGTAGTGACTTGATTTAATGTTACCGTACCAGAAGAATAGCCAATAACTACAGAGTTAGGAGCTATGCCAAAACCTGTAATAGTTTGTCCAATGGTAACATTGGTGGCAGTATTAAATGATAGGGTATTGCCAACAGTAGTTTGATCTTGAATAGTAGAAGCAGTAAAGGAGTCGTCTAAAACAGTAATAAGTTTCTCAAAAAGTTGTCGTTGGTCAGTAGCATTGAACATTGTGAACACGTATGTACCTGTATTAGATATCGGTAACAGTTTTTGATCACTGTTCTTAAACTGTATTCTTATCTTGTTCTTAACGCCCTTTTGAATGACTAGGTCGCGTTGATACATAACGTTGTTAACTCCTCGGGTAGTAGGATCCAAATCTAGTATGACACTGAGGGTATTTGGATATAAATAGATTGGCAAACTTAGCATATGGTATTTATTAAACTATAATGACATCAACGACTCCCTTTCAAGAAAATCATCCCTTTGTATCCTGCATAAAATCAAATAACATCGAATATGTGGGGATAGTAATCAATTTCGATGATTTTGTTACCAGTATCTATGACATTAGTGTTATAAAATCCGACGAAGACAAAATAAAGTTTTTAGAACTAGGTGAAATATGGTGGTGGGAAAGTAACAGGAAAATTCCTATTAACATTTTCCTAAAAAGAGAGATGCAGACCTACAGATATGCTATCAAAACATTTAATAGCAAAGATGTTGAACTATTATTTGGACCCAGTGTCAATTTAAGCGAGATAGCAGAAAAACGTATCAAACGCAAATCGATTCAACTGGTTCGTGTGCCTAAGAGTAGTCGTTAATATTTTTCATAAGTTCTTCTACAGTTATAGAACTTTTTGATCCTTTACTAGAATTTTTTCACATATTAAATTTAACTGCACTATAACTACTGCGGCATAACTAATAGCATGTGCATGTTTGAATACGTAACTTCCGTCAATCGGTTTAACCCATATTTCATCTTTGATCGCCTCGAATCCTTCTTTCTCGCATACTGGGATCAAATGTTTTTTACCGGGTCTGAGCAGGGCCAAGAACATAGCAAGCTCAACAACTGATTTAGGTTTCAATCGAGCTACTAGTTCGTGATAGCCATTGATGTGAAACAGTTGATCACACATATCTTTTTCACCTAGTAGATCCCACAGCGGTTCTGTGTTCAATAAGCGAATCAAATGTTCTTCATTTTTAACACCTGCATAGGCACTGACATTTAAGAAATCAATCTTAAAGTAGCCGCGAGCTTCAGCAGTTTTGTAGTTAATGCTAGCACATCCTGTTAGAGGGTTAACAGGAATAGGTTGGCAATAGACGCCGGTATTGTGCTTCTTTCCATCTCCAAGCGCAGCAGGGACATGTTTGATTACATCAAGGATCTGCTGTCTGTTCAGGAGGTCGACATCAATATCCGGCAGTTCTAATTTCGTCATATGAAGGTGCGTAGTTTCCACGGTGTTGTACAGTTATGCCTGCAGCCACATTAGCAAATATAATAGCTTTTTCTATGTCTTTTGTCGAGAGATATTGAGCAACTAGTGCAGCAAGGAATGTATCGCCACAACCGCATACGTCTGTAACTTCAATAGGATTAATACCAAACAGTGTTTCAGTTTGTGGAAGTTTAAGCATAGCACCTTTATTTCCTAGTGTAACAATTAAGTTACTAGGGAGGCTACGAGCACTTTTATATTCTAGTTCATTAATTTTAAAATAAACATGATCGGCACTAATATCTGCTAACTGAGTTTTCTTGGTATCAATAAAAACAGGACATTTTGCTTCTTTGATAATCTGCTCAATAGCTTCGTATGTTAAAAACCCTTTATTATAATCTGAAATTACAATGGCATCAAAACTTTCAATAGGTTCCGATAACTTACCACTCCACGGAGTGATTTTAGATTCTACATCTACACGGATCATATGTTGTCCCGATCTTTGATCAATATACCGAGTTTTAATAATGTCTTCGGTATTATGAACAAAGTAAGTATCAATGTTTAAGTTTTTTAAATTGAGATTAACATTACTGGCCATGCCAGGCACAGTTTGTGTTTCAATAAGTTTAATAATAGGAACTGGTGCTTCAGGACTTAACCTATCGATTGTTCCTATCTTGTATTCATCAATACAACTATCACCGATTAATAGTACTGTCATGGGTTATAATACTTTTTAATTTTTGTTAGGTCAGCACAAGTATATGTTTGATACTGATTTTTAATATTATCAGGAATAGGAATATATTCTATTCTAGCATTGTATTCTTTGGCAATTTCTTCAGCAACTTCCTGAAATGATTTTGCTACTCCAGTGCCCACATTCCAAATACCAGATTCTTTGACATTAAAGAATAACTTATGTACATCTGTTACTGTATTAACAGGAACAAAATCTCTTTTAAAATTTTCAGACCCTTCGAATAACTGAATTACTCCAGATCTTTTTGCTTGTTCTGTAAACTTGTGATAAGGACTGGCTTGTTCGCCTTTGTGATCTTCATGGGGGCCGTAGACATTGAAATATCTAAAACCTTGAATAACGATCTTCCACTTATACTTTAAGCCAATCACATATCTGTCAAACATGACTTTACTCCATGCGTAAGGATTTAAGGGATTAACTGGAGCATCTTCGGCAAAATTATTTCTTAATCCATAGACGCTGGAAGAACTTGCATATTGCAGATTAACACCATAGTTTTGGCATTCGGCAGCAATCCATCGACTAAAGTCATAGTTTTGTCCCATCATGTGTTCAACATTCTGATCGGTAGTAACACTATGAGCACCGAGATGTATTACCCAGTCATGATCGCGTATCGAAGGGATAGTTTCTCCCCAATCAAATGTTGTTACTTCATGTTCGTCTTTAAGAGCTTTGACCATATTTTGACCAATAAAGCCCCTAGCCCCGGTTATTAAAATTCTCATCGTTGACTATCGCCTTTCATTACACGATAGTTATCTTCAACGCTGTCCGGTGTACTAACTTCAATAATAGTGCCAGCTTCTAGGCAAATAACTTGGTGGGGTAACAACGGTTCATTACGCCAAACATCGCCTACGTTTAATTCATTTTCGTATTGACTAGCATTCTTTGTATCGATGCAGATAACTTTAAACTTACCGCTTAGAACATACCAAGTCTCATCTTTCTTAGCATGAAAGTGCATACTAAATCTAGCACCTTGATTAAACTCTAATAGTTTACCGCAATACTTGTCGTTGGTGGCCCAAATATTTTCTCGTCCCCAACCTTTAGTTACAAATCCTGATAGCTGTGTCATTCTATTCCTACCTCATTACATATTTCTTTTACCAGTGCTGTATCTGCTGGTAGTTCTTTAAATCTTTTTAACCAATATGGGACATCAAATGCTGGAGCAATAATGTTTAGTTGCTCATCGGTCATTTTACGAATCATTTCTTTACCATCTGTAGAGTTCAGTATTACCCAACAACTAATCTTACCGTTTACAATATCATGTACTGCTCTATTCAAACTAACGTAACGAAAATAATGTGCAAACTCTGCATTATGCTCATCTCCCCATTCCATCATAGTTTGTATGGTTCTTTGTACTGCGGACTCTACTGGTTCAGTTTTTAATACATCATAAAGATAAGAATAATATAGATTATCACTGCACCACTTGTCAAGTTTAGTTCCACTACGGATTACGTAGTCCACAAACTTATCAGGGTATAGAGCATTAGTATTATTGAGGAAGCTGCCAAACTTAACAAAAGCGTTGTAATAACTGGTGTCGCAGAAATCTTCATAGGTCTTGGTCTTTCCACCTTGTGCTAGGGTCCAAAAACGGTTAAAGGCCATATATCCGGCCTGTACTCGTTTTTCATTTTTTTGCAATACTCGACGTTTGCGTTCGCACATATGTGCTACAAGTGTTTTTTCTTGTACAAACTTTTTATTACAGTGAACACATTTAAATGGTTGTGGCACCAAAGCAATCATTCGTATTCTTTCCGTTGTTTCTTATCAAAACCCATTTTATCAAACAGCTCTTCTTTGTCTGCTTTGGTCATCATACTGGCCCATAGTTTGATATCACTCATCTTCATAGCAGGTTTTAGTTCTGCTAAAAGTTTTTCAATCTTATTGGCTTTTTCTTTTTTACCTGCGGCAAGATATGGATGATAACAGTTTATACCAGCACCCGTGGCGGCAAACAACTTCCACAATAATGCCTTATGACCTTTACTTAAATCATTGAAGTTTTTATTGACACATTCGTTGGTCATTTCAACAAACCACTCTTGAATATCTCTATCACCTTGTACGTTACTGGTATAACGCATTAGAATAAAGGGACTAAACGCTTTCTTTTCTTCGTCAGTTAGGTTATCGTAAAAGTCGTAGTTCTTTTGATCTACTGCATTTAGTTCACGTTTGATATCAAGTTTTGCTGTTGCCATTTTATTCGTCTCGTAAGTCAATTTTACCGCCGTAACGGTCTTCGTATTCTTTGCTGAGTTTGTATAATATTATACACTGTTCCATGGCTTTTTGTATAGCAGGATTTGTCCCAGCGGCCCGACGAATTTCACCCCAAAGTTTATCTTCACGGATCTGATCTATTGTATTTTTTGCTTTAATACTTTGTCCCACAAGTTTACGTTCGCGTGGATCTTGACCAACCTCTCGAGCGTAGACAGTTTCTCCACCGTCTGGACTTTCATATACATAACGAGCATTAGGAGTTAACGATCCCATATATCACCAGCATTTGGTGTAATCGACTAGTTCACTTTGACGACTGACTTCTTTAACAAAGTAAGCGCATCGTGGTTTGGGGCCCGGCTCTAATGGTGTGCAGAGTAGCTGTCCGGGACGCATCTTGGGAAAATACCATTTAACATCTTGATAAACATCGATGATATCGATTTCTAAAAACTCTGGACGGAAACTACTACGTGGATTAAAACAGAATGTTTTAAATCCTCTATCGTTTAAACTAGTCAGTGGTAGCACTTCCATTTCCGGACCTTCTGGATCTCCCACAATAGTACACCAATCTAATGGCATAGTAAGTTCGTGTTCGCCGATTTTAAGTACTACAGCAGGACCAGTAAAACTTTCTAAAAAGATTAAAGGGATAAACAAGTGATCAGGATTACTGCTATCACTGTTATCTAATACTGCGAATCGTAAATCTTCGTCGATTTCGTCTGGTAGGTTATTGAGATAAAATACCTCATTGTCAAGAGTTAGGATTTGCATTTTAATATTTTGTTTTTTGAATCGTGAAGGGGTATTTGGCTTCTTTGTAGAAGCGTTTGCGTTCTGTTAGGTGTCGTTTGGCGTATTTGCTTGCTGCGGTGATATCCCAGATTTGAACGAAGTCTTTGTCGTCGGCTTTTCGAATACCTCGGCCAATTGATTGTATAACGCGAACAAAGCTCTTTCCGGGCTCCACCAGAACCAGATTAAAAATACGAGGGATATTAATACCCACAGCGGCCACACCATAAGTCGCCACAATGATCTTGTTATTAACCGTTTTAACCTCATCGTATTCCTCTTTTCTATCTTTTGTTTTTACTTCGCCACTAATAAAAACGCTATCAGGAATTTTCTCAATCATTGCTTTGCCAGACTCGATTCGTCCAACTAGAACAAGTGTGTTACCTTTTTCTGCTATGTTTTTAATCAAGTCACACATATAATCTAATCTAGCATTATCGGTGACCAAATACTTTAGTTCTTCTGCGTAGGATTTAAATTCTTTCCATTCAGCAGTCTGGATAATATTTACATGACAGTTACTTAGCACTCCTGCTTCTTGAAGTTCGTGAGCAAAAACATGATTTGTAACTTCACCTAGGCTGGCTTTGATGCTTTGAAATTCGTGGTCTGCTTTAGGTATAGTACCAGTTAGTCCCCATCGAATAGGAGCATTGGCAAGGTTGCGTGTTAGAAGATTTTTTAATACTTCAGCCTTGGCCATGTGTACTTCATCTACCATGACACAGCAAACATCGCTCAGTAACATCTCCATTTTTGCACTAGCAGCTTCGTCCCAATTTTTGCTATTTTTGTCCAAAATATTCAAACTTTGCCATGTACAGATTGTATGGGTTTTATCTAGGTCTTTTCTATCACCGTAGTAAACTCCAACATCCAATCCGCAGTTTACAAAATCTTCTTCGGTTTGTTCCACTAAACTTTTGTTAGGAACAATGGTTATTGTTCGACCGTATTTTTCACAAATTTTGCTCAAAGTTGCAGTGGTAATAGTCTTACCAAAACCTGTGGCAATTTCCTGTATGCTCTGTGGATGTTCGAGGAATGTGTTGATAACTTCAACTTGATCTTCACGCAACCTAATAGGTTGACCTTCAAATCGATGTCCTTTAGGCCATGTAGCATCACCCCAAAAATCCACCGAAATTTTGTCAAATTTTAGGTCAACAGGAATGCGCTGATCTTCCAGTTCAATATAGAAGTTTTTACTTTCTAAATATTCTAAAACCTGCGGAAGCATACTTAGATAAGTTGTTCCTCCAAGACCGAAAAAACTCACCGTGCCGTCCCAACGACCTAGTTTATAGGCTGGTCTAAAGCGAGCAGTAGGGTCTTCATACTTGAATTTTTTGACCAAGGCTTTGCGTGTATCAAGATCTAGATTTTCAATCTTAATATTGACTTCATCTTTAATAACTATTTTACAAGTAGCCAAAATCAAATCCTATGTATTTTTGTTTTACCCCAAAATTAATGAAATTTTGGTGATTTTTGGTATATTCTTTAAGTGTGTAATGTGCCATAGCATACCCTGTGTTTACTATTGTATTAAATTTTATTTTAGATTTCAATAGCGGTTTAGGTAGTTTAGCACTGATAAACACTACTTTTGTTTCTGACGAAATTGGACCATTTAGACTCTGATTTTTTACAAAATCATTAAATTTTCTACCAGTTTCAGAAGGTAATCTGAATAAAATTGACATGTTTTTTTCAGGGATACCTATGCCCTTTAAAATGTCAAAAACCTGCAGAGTTTTATTATATTCATCGCCGCCGGGGATAATGATCAATGTTGGGCCATTATGTTTGATAATGGTTTTTAGGGCAGAAATTCCAGTTTCTGTAGGATCTAAATGAAATCCGGTATTGGTATCTTTGATTAAGAAATTTTTAACTTCATTTTGAACATAAGAACTGTTTAGGTATTCATTTATATGATCATCCCATAGTGTTACACCTAAATTACGGGCTTGGAACACCGCTTCTAAAATATCATCAGTTTCAATTTCTGGCATATTTTTTGGAGAATTTTGTATTTTCAACTCTCCATTAATAATGCTTAACATAGGTGCATATTGCTCTGCGTTATTAATAATATTTTCAACCGTATCTGCGTAATTTTGAAAATCTTCACTAAAAGTAAAAGAATCATCAGAACATAGATCTGATATAAATTTGATATTTTGCTCAGAAATTGGAAAATGCCAGGCTGTTGTATCTTTATCCCAAACAATGCTTGCGTTGTTATTATGTTTTGCTTTAAATTCTCTTATTGCCTTAACGCCCTCGTCTGAGTAGGGAAACTTTACTTCAATAATATTTCCATCGATAATGTTAACAGATTTGTTTAACACAGATTTACGTATTTTTAGTTTAAAATTGGGATTTTCTAAAAATGGCAGTATTTCGGTTTTTAATCTACTAGACAAAGAAGATTCATATCGTTTAATAATACGTATTGCTAACACACTTTGTTTTTCAGTAAAACCCGTACCGTTGAAATATTGATCAGAAAAACTTTGTAGAATAGCCATGTCGGCATCATTTACAACATGCCGAGATCTCGATAATTCTTCAACCAATTCTTCTATATACATAATATTATTATACACTTATATTGAAATATCTTCAAGTCCTGCTGTGCGTAGTTTGACAATATTTGTTATTTGCCATTGTTTTTGATCCAATGCTTTAATAATGCCTAACCATTGATTACGAAGCATGGCAAATTCATTAATGATTTTTTCCATATCAATAACTTCATCCTCACCTTCGACATATTTGTTAACATCGCTAGAACTCAAGGCTCGTGCATAAGTTTCTAAATATTTACGAAACAATTTAGATCTTATTTTACGAAGGTCAATGTTTAACGATTCAAGAATAGCTTCAAGTTCTTGCAGTTGGTTAAATCTTTGTTCAACAATACCCGGCAAAGAAGCAGAGGCCTTTTCCACGCTGCCGTGGATCTTGACCTCTGTTCTTGCTTGTTCGAGTTCGTTGTAAAAGTAATCTAAACAGCCTGGAAGGTTTGCTATGTCTTGGGAGACTTTAGCATACCATCCCATGTTTAGTATTCCTCGTCTTCGTAGCCGTAGTCGCTCTCGTCCTCATCCTCGTCGAGTTCTTCATCCCCGACTACAAGTTCAATAGCTTCGTCTAGACTAGTGTCATAACCTACTAGGCCTTGTAAGACACTGACATCAACATCTTTACCTAGCAAATAATCGACAAAATGATTAGCCGCAGTTTCTTTGTTTTTGTCAGAGATGTATTCTTTGAACACATCCCAAATCTCGATGATTTGATCTTCTTCCATTTATGTTTCCTCTGATGCTTCTTCAGTGACAACAGGAGCACTTACTGCTGATTCATCCCATTCCTGCATGATAGTCATCAACTTATCTTCAGTCCATCCCTTACGGAAATATGCTTGGATTTCGCCTGTTGCCTTACTTGTATATTGTAACTTATTTCCCGACTTTGTCAATACGCCCATCTTTTCAAACATATCAACTAGGCCACTTGTAGGCTTCATACCAGTACTGTAAGGAATCTGAACTTGTACACTTTCAAAAGGTTTAGCATAACGAGTTTTCATGATCTTACAGGCACTACGAATACCTAGTACATCACTGACCTTGTTGCCATCTTCATCTTCTTTCAACTTCAACTTCTTCATGGCAACCACGATAGAAGATGCATAAATGAATCCCTGTCCACCAGAAATTTTATCGTCTGGATCGAACATATCTTGCGAAGCGTATGTGTGATTTGTACAAACCATTCCAACATTATAACTCCCAAACATATTTACACAGTTACGAACTAGTGATGTAAGTGCTTTAGGCTTACGGCCCATGTCACCTTTCATTTCGCCTGCTTCGAACTGATTAATATCAGTTGGTGTTAGTAACATACCCAAACTGTCGATTACAAACATAACCTTGGGACGTTCGTCTTCGGGCATGGCTTTGTATTCTTTCATGAATTCTGAAATGGTTTTTGCCACATCATCAATCATTGCCATATTGAGTTTTAGAAGTTTTTCTTCGCTAGTATCAACACCAAGATCTTTCAACCATTTTTCATCTAAAGCATTTTCGCTGTCAACTAAGACAACAAAGATACCTTGTTCTTGTGCATGTCGAACCAAGTTGCCGGAGCAAATATAACTCTTACCAGCGCCACTTTCACCAGCAAAAACCGTTACTTTACCCAATGGAACTCCTTTGAAGAAGTCCCCTGAAATAAGATAATTTAAAGCATAGTTGCCAGTGCTAACCCAGTCAGTTGGGTCATTGAAGCCTATGCCAAGTCCATCGATAGACTTGGTGATAGACTTACGGAACTTCGAAATATCGAAGGCTTTTACCATAGTCTATCTCCTGATTATTGTTGGTTACGTTTACGGATCATCGCAATGATGTCGCTAGCACGGCTACCTGCATCGCTACTTGTCGGAGTGTCTGCTGGTGTGGATGCTGGAGCATCTTCTTCCCAAGGTGCGGCATCTTCGTCCATTGGAGCGGCTGCTACTGGAGCAGGGGCAGGTGCTGGACGGGCTGCCGGAGCAGATTGAGTTTGGTTGTTATTACCGCCTCTCATACCGTCTGGTTTGAAGTATTGTCCCCAACGATCCATGTCAAATGCTTCGCCATCGACTGATGCTTCAAACATTTCTTTCATGACCTTAAGTTCAACATCTGTAGGTTTCTTTGGCAAGAATGTCTTCAAATCAAACAAACCATATTGTTGGATAGCGGCTTTTTCTGTTTCGCTTAGAGCACGTTCACGACGACTCCAGGTTGAAGTTGTGTAATCTGCATAACCACCTTTGCTTGTCTTAGCAATCTTGAAGTCCAAGCCACGGACATAGTCAGTTGGCAATTCTTCAATTTCACTATCCATCAAAGCATTCTTAACAATGTTAAAAATTTGGCTGCTCATGATAAAGCGACGGATTGGATTTTCCGGTGTCTTATCTTCTTGTAGTTTAGAGTCTACAACCAAACCTTGGAACAAATATGACTTTTTCTTCCAGTACTTACGACCCATATCTTCCAAGCTCTTGTCCTTAAACCATGGACGAACTTCTGTTAAGATTGGACAAGTTTCACCCCACATTTCCATGCATGGAACTTGTACTGTTACAGGTTTTGAATTTGTATCACCTTTCACACCAGCGAAAGGCAACTTGATCATTGCTCGTTCAATCCAGAAAAAAGTATTGTTGGGATCTGCGTCAGGAAGGAATCTAACTGTTGCTGTTTGCCCTTCTGCAATATTCCAATGTGCGAAAATTGCGTTGTCTCCCCCGCTTGTGGAGTTTTGTTGTTGTGAAGAAGCTTGAAGCTTCGCGCGGATTTCTGCTAAAGTTGCCATAATGATTTTCCTTAATAAATGTAAATGTTATGCCTCTCTTTTATAGACCACTGCCTACAAAAGAAAAAAAGTGCATATAACTATTATATGCACTTTTATTTATCATAGCAACCTATACAGTTGCAAATATTGGTATTATTTTGCCAATCCGGAAAGTTTCAAAATGTCTGTAATATCTTCTTTCATTCCCATTTTTGATTTAAGATTTGACAAACCTTGACTGCTTGTTAGGCTCTTGGATCGTTCTTTTTCCAAATCTTTTGTACTCATTTTCCAATCACCGCCCTTTTCTTTACGCTGTGCCGCAGGAATTTCGCTCTTGTCAACTTCTTCTGATGGCATGATATTGGTGTTGAAATCAGTACCACCATTGCCACGATCGCCGATTCCTTCTACTTTAGATTTAACATTGCCTAGTAGTTCTTTCAAACGGCTTAGACCGTCATCTTCAACTGGGCCGTGTTTGGCTTCCCATTTTTTGGTAAGTTTTTCCATGAATTCTAATGCTAGTTGTTCGCATTGGTCACCAACTTCATCACCGAACATTTCAGCACATTTCTTTTTAACGTCTAGAGCAATGTTTGGAGCACCGTTGAATGGACCGACTTCTGGGTTATCTTCATTGAAACGACTCTTAACAAGTTTAGCAACTTCTTTAACCACTGCTTCGCGAGTTGGCATGGTTTTGTTAGCAGGGCCACTCATTTCCTCGTTTTCTGTTGCTGGTTGTTCTGGAGGTACTTCTGTTGGTTCTTGTTTGTTGCCGCCTAATCCCAACGATGTTACTAGGTTAGGATAGTTTTCTTCAGCCCAGGGAGTTAGTACATCTTTAATAGGATCAGCTTCTGGATTGATTCTAGATTGAGCTTGAAACTTTTCCGCTAGTTCGGGGTGTAGTTCAACTAGTTCATTAAAAAACTCAATAGCAGTTTGACCGTTTGGACCTAACTGTAGTTTGCCGTCCGGAAGTTCATTGATAGCAGATTTTAAAGTTTGGATCTGATCTTGAGTAAGTTCTCCACCTTCAGTGGCATTAGCCCAATCTTCAAACTCTGATTCTGGACCATTGCGGCCATGGCTGGCTTGTCCCATGCCAATATCAAATGCTTCATCCGACTGTTCATCTCGAGATTCTTCTACATAATCGTCAAGGTCAACAGTATTTGTTTCACTCATGATTTTGTGTAGTAGCGGAAAGAAATCAGTTAGGCTTTCTTCAAAACTTGTTTGTGTAAATTTTTGTTTGTATTGTTCCATAGTGACATCATCTAACATTGTGTCGCTATCATCGATACCACCATGGAATTCATTAATCCAATTTTCGTAGTGTTGTCTTTTTCCTAGTGCTGCTATTTGCGCTTTTAGTTCGTTCATACGGCCTATGGCACGTTCTGTAATTCCTGTTGCATCATCATGCAAAGTAGCACTTCTAACTTTCTTTTGAAACTCACCTAACTTGGCAATTTCTTCACTCATTTTCATTATTGCTTTGCCTGCCGGATCGTGAGGCACACCGCCGTGATCTACGTGTTGTGCCATTGCAAAGGCGCCTGCTGTATGAATGAATGGATACTTAAAGCGTTCGCCGTCTGCGTTCTGAATAAAGATTGATTTGATATGTTTAGGGCTACTACGTGAGCCTGCGTATGTTTCTTGGAAATCGTTCTTGTGACGAACAATAACCTCAGTTTTGCCTGATGTAGCACGGCTAGTTTTTTTACTGCTTCTGCCGTTCCAGCGTGATTCATTCATTGTGCTCATTGGTTCTTCCTTGGGGCCTTGAGTAGTGGCCAAATGTTGAAAATCGTTTTTATCTAGATTTGTTTTAGCAATATCGCGTGTGTCAAATCTTAGCAGACGACGCATAGCAAAGAAACGCATTTCTTTTAAGAAAGCAAACCACGCTTTCTTAACTGGTTCATCGTTGTTTTCTGTAATACCTTGGCTATAATAAACTTTTAGACTACCTAAATCTCCTAGGCTAATGCTAACACGGCCTAGATTGTTTCCCTCTGCAACAAAGTCAAAATCGAAGAATACAGCTTCAGATGGATCAATGGTTACAGCGCCAGTACTATCACCCATTTCCAAATTTTGAAAACGGCTGCGTACTTTGTCGAATAAGTCTTGGGAAATAATTTGAATAGGTGTCATAACTTATATTTAGTATGTGCTAATGTAAATCGGCATAGGTAAATCATATTCGTCTAGGCCTTCTTGGTCCCGCATCTTGTCGTAGATTGCCGGATCCCATTCTTGTAATGTAGAAATCATACGGATGTTTAGTAACATACTGGCCACTAAGTCATCATGGTGTCCCGTTTTAGCCTTAAAAGTAACACCCTCTGCAACATAAGTTTTTAGTTCACTAATCAGCGCTTTACTGTGAATTTTTAGTTTATTAGTTTCGACTAACTTTTTAAGTTGAGCACAGGCAGCAACTTTAGCCAGATGCGTTGTATTGAATCCTTTACGGAATCTACGAACATGACCGCGTTTAACTGGTTCACTTAAAAATAGTCCTGGAAAAGTTTCCTCTCCTAGTGCATCGATACATACTAGGGCACTTTCACCTAGTGTATTGTTTTCTACACTGTAATAAATGCTAGGTGTAACTCCTGCTTTTTGATATCGTTCTGCTAAATGGTTTAACATATCTCTCATGATACGAACTTGACTTTGTATGGGTGTCATATTATGATGCCACTCTGCTACCTGTTCCATGCAAGGCAACTCTAAAACTTGTATGGCGGCATAATCACCTCCAGTGCCTAAACTAGGGTCTAAACTAACCATGTAGGTGCTTTTAGCATTAAATCTCTTATACCAACGAGCTTGTCCCATCTTCATAAATGGTTCGTCTCCGGTCATTCCAGCGAGGCACAAACTATTGATAAGAGTTTCGTCAAAAATCAAGAACTTACATTCGTGTTCACGTTCGAATCGTTCTTGACCGACACGCGACATTTCTTCATGTTTCCATTTTTCATCACGATCTGGATGTTGACTCCAAATAGCCATGTAAGGATGAAAACCGTTTTTACCAACTTCTGTGGTATTGCCGAACTCATCTGTCATCTTGTTGGCTTCGTTCCAAATAGTAGCAAACTGATCTTCGTCGCTGTTTGGAGTGCTGGTAATAATAGCCTTACCGCCAGTTGCTAATGTGGGAGATATGGAGGTCCAAAACTCTACGGCAATGTTAGGCTCAACATAAGCAAACTCGTCACAGTATAGCAATGACACAGACATACCACGACCGGTTGTTTCTGTTGTTGTCTGTGCTACAATGCGTGATCCATTGTCAAACTCGATACTTTGTTTGTTATAACTTGTAGCACCTGCACGAATAAAATCAGGACATGTTTCGTAGGCATAGCGTAGGCGTTGCATAATTTCTAAAGCGCCAGTATGCTTGTGAGCTGAAATTAAGATAGTGCTATCTGGCACGAACATAGCATACCACAACAAATACCCCACCGCAGTTGTAGTTTTGCCCATTTGTCGTCCCAACATATTAACGCTGAAACGATGATCATGATAACTTTTTAATAGGTCTTCTTGGTACTGAAAAGGTTTGTATTGTATCTGACCCTTTGTAGGATGTTGTATGTAAAAGAAATTTTCAATAAAATACTTTGGTCCAGTTTCGGGATCCATACAAGCAGCCATGTGCATCAGATCTTCTTCGGACCATTTTTGCGTTGCATGGGCTTTTTTGATTAAATTGCCTTCAAGTGATTTTGCCATAATATTATTTAATGAAAAAAATAGGCTCCGAAGAGCCTATTTGGGGACTATGTCCTAATACTTATTATTTGTCGCTTTCTTCATCGTCACATTCGCATTTATCCATAGGTTTGTGACAATCATCACATTCTTCTTCTTTTGATTCGTTGATAAACTTTTGATATTCCTGCATCAAACTTTCGAATGTAGCATTGCCTTTTGGCATAGTACCGTCCATACGATCGCCAGCATCTGGTTTGTTTTCTTGATTAGCAAATCCGTTTGGATCAAATGGTTTTTGTTTGGTAGGATCGTTAGGAGTTGTATCAACGCCTGGGATACCGTGTTGATCAAGTTCTTCGCCTTCATCGGTTTCCTCTTCTTCGCCACTTTCTTCCCCATCGTCGCCGATGTTGTTCATTTTATCTAAGACACTACGCATACTATCGCGTTCGGAATCAGCAGCCGCAGGACCTACAGCCATTGCTGGACCAGAAGTCATAACTGTTGGTTCTTTTTCAACACCCATGTGTTCGTCACCGACTTTATGTACGCCAGCAAGTTGCATAATAGCAGCCAGCATGTTGCCTAGTTCTTCACCATCACCGGCTGTGATATTTAATGTAGCGGGGGTCTTTGGTTCTTCTGCTACAGGCATGCCCATGGTCATTGGACCACATTCTGAAACCTTAGTTTCATAAACTACATTTGAATTTTTAGCATCTAGTTCAGCTAAACGCTTTAGTACATCGATCATTTGCATTTTTATTTCTTCCTTGGGTCGTAGTCCGTTTGTTCAATAGGACTCTTGTTATTGTAAGGTGAATCGACGTTGTATGTTGCCGCACCTTCTGTGGGAATTTCTTCTCCACGAGCTTTACGTTGTAGTTTTAATAGATCGTTAAGTTCTTTAACAAATCCGCTATTGTATTTGTCACCGTAGTAATCTTCAAACTGAGGATTACCTGCTTCTTTATATTCTGGATCATTCAACAATGCACCTTCACGTTCGGCCATTGGAGTTTGATATTGTTCGCTGGGTTCATTAGGACGAACTACTGCTAGGTTTTGTTTGTTAACACCTAATCCAGTGCTTAGATACTCCATTAATTCAAACTGTGTAGTAGGATAATCTACAGTAACTTCGTAGATATGAACTTCACAGTTGCGAACTTGTGGGAAGTCTAATGGTAATGATTGAACAGGGGTAGTCTTTACTTTCTTGAAAGAATCTACCTTAAAACGTTCCATCATGGTCTTAAGTTTTGCTTCTTGCTCGGTGGTAAAGTCACCTGCCACTTTAACACGGAAATCGTGTTTTTGAGCATTAAGACTTTCAGATAGGTATTCTTTGAAGTTTTTCATAGTGTGTTTATTTATTCAGATTCTTTAGTTTTTCTAGTATGGAATTACGGTCTGTAAGAATGAACCCCTGTCCTTCTACAGTTCCAGTATCTCCGCTATCATTGCCATGTTTCTTATCAATGGCCAACTTTTTAAGTTGTAGATCTACCATCTTTAACTTTTTATCAATCTTATTAGTCTTAGCAGTAATGGCTGCGGTCATCATTTGTGCTGCTACTTCAAACATACGTGTACTATACCGTGCTTCTACATTCATGCCCAGATCCATTAGATCATTATAGGCTTGTTCTGCTTTAGCAGCAAGAGAATCTAGCTCACTGTCTGCAATATCGCCTAGACCTTTTACACGAGGTAATGCGGCAGCGATTTTGTCAAATTCCTCTAATCTATCTTCTAGACTGATAACTTCTGCAACAACAGGTTCAGGAGCTGCTAGTGGTTCTTCGTTTTTAGGAAGGTCAAAAAGTTCTTCGAGTTTTTTTGTCATAAACTTACTTATACTTCCTAAATCTGCTTTAAGATTTTTTTATTGTGTAATCCACGGCAACTTACTAGCAACAAACGAAGCCTGTGTAGCCAAGAATCTAGAATATTTTTCTTGTATTTGCGGAGTAACAGTACCACCGGTAGCCTGTGCCAATGTTGCTAACACAGTCGACGAGTTCGCTGTAATATCGGACATTTTGATAGTGTAGATAGAATCCTTGTATTGTGTAGGAAACTCATATCCTTCTGCATATATTTCTGTCGGTGCTAAGGGAGGAGCAAATGCTAGTTCAGCCACATCAGCCGTTAGTTGGTCTGGAGAGGAAACACCTTCTAACTGTGGGAAATAATCTTTCATATCGATCCACAGATTATTCCATCCGTAAATAGCAGGATCAGTTTTGGCAGGATCCCAAAATTCAACTGTATTATTATAAAACTGGTTTCCTCTGATTCTTGAACTATCAGCTTCCTCAAAAGTCACAACTATATTAGTGCATGATGAAAATCTTGTATAGAGAGCATTATAATCTGGTACTAGATTTGAAAATAGTGCCAACGGTTTTGTAGGGTCAACTGGGCAAGCAAACTCGTAGATTTGCAATGTTGCTGTAGAAGTAGGAGAATCTACTTCAGGATATAAAGGTAAATTTATTTGATTATCACCTAGTCGAGTTAAACCTGCTCGTGCGCTTCCGTAGGTAGTAAGCGACGAATCGGCATAGCCGTAGAGTAAATCTGCAACCAGATCGCAAATGAACTCCCCGTGTGTACCATCTCGATAGTTTATATAAACTACTTGAGTGTTTGGAAATTTTGGTGCAGTTTCGCTCATATTCTAATCCTTTTATTTTTGAAAAATATCTTTTTCGTTAATTACTCTAAATTTTATTCCCTGATTTCTACACCAGGAACTAGCAGCTTGCCATTTGGCCATATTCTTAATATACTGTGCCTGGTTATAGGGATTCTTACCTACCTTTTCTGCAATCATTTGATTAGCAGGTTTAATCTCTACTAACTCTACATGACTCTTCTGGTTCCTGTCTGTATATTTAATCAAAAAGTCAGGAACATACACAGTTTGTTTACCAGTTAAGGGGTCTCTGTAAGGAATTTTAACCGGTTCGCTGGACCAAGACTCTACTGCTGGATTATTATCGCAAAAAGTCATAAAAGTTAACTCCCACCCACTACGATAATAAGGTTGTTTGGTACCTACATACTTGTCGGGATTTTTTGGTGTGTAAAAACTTTGGGCAAATTTTAAGCTCATGCTAATATATTACGCTGTACTGGATCAAAAGGAGCTACGGTATTTCCAACTCCTAGATAACTGGATTTAAATCTGTTGTAGTTTAAAATAGCTGTAGCAACAGAACTCAATGATGCTGCATCCTGTGCCCGTAACGAATCGATCACGCTCATAGGGTTAAGATTATCCTGCTGACATTGTGTCATAATAATCGATGTTATGGACTTAGCTGTACTAATATCAAATCCTTTGTTTTCAAAGAAACCAGTCATAGCATTGAATACATTTGCATCTAGCTGTACAGGCATCGAATATAAGTTATTAAATGTATACGATGCGTTATCAACACTGTTATTATTAGGTGGAGGATTGTTGGGTAGATTGCTAAAATTATTCATGGTTATTGCCCTCCGGGAGTAAACTTATTAGTTGACAATGTACCTTGTTGAGGAATAACACCTCCACCTACTACATTGGCAGGGTTAGCAGTTATTGCACCAATAGCTCCTCCGATCAATGTTTGTTTTACATTGAATCCATAAACATTCCAAGCCTGCCTTGGATTTTTAGCAAATGTCTTAATCAGATTAATATCACTAATAATCTGTCCTATTGTTAAACCGTTCTTTGCCTGCTGACTGACTATAGGTCCTGATTGGCCACTTAGTCCTCCGCGAGTTCCTCCTGTGGGCATTGGTTGATTTACATTTTGTGCATTATCTGTTTTATAATATGAAAAAGTCGGTGGAATAGCAGTCTGTGGGGAACTTGCAGGCAATGGAGAAACAGTTTTATCATATACCGCTTCGTCTTCAAATAATGTTACAAAATCGTCACCGCTGGCCGGAGCTGCTAATCTACCAGAAGAATATACTACATCTTCATAGACCACTGACATTTTATTTTTTAAAATCTTAGTACCTTCCTGAGATAAGGAGTCATGATCCCAGTTAGTTATCATTGGATTTATTATTTTTATTTTAGTGTATCTTCCACCTGACAATAAAAATATTTCAATACTATCTAAAAAATATTGTTGAGATGCTTGATTAGCACCGGGCTGTGCTGGGTTATATCCATAAGGATAATCAAGTGTTCCGTATTTGGTATCTCCATACGCTGCCTTTATGTTAGGAGAATTAGGGTCACTATATCTACTATCTTGATAAAAATACTTGTAGTAGTTAAGCCAAAAACTGTTTACCTCATCACTAACATCGTCATGGAATGTAAAACTCATAGGCTCATATGCTATTTTAGTTTGTACATTGGTTTTTCTATTATACTGATTTAATGTATCAGTTGTTATTTTAAACTTAGGAAGTTGTACTTCCTGTACCAATAATGCTAGATATTTTCTAGCCCATTCACTGGCTAGGTATTGTTGGGCATCTATGATTTTTTGATTTATAGTAAAATGAACACAGTACATGTGTCCAAATTTAGGAATATGTTGATATCTTGCGCCGCCGCCTAGATATAATCTAGTTGCGTGTTTATATGTTGTAAGACTGGGGGGTTGATCAAAAAAGTCGGCCATAACAATATTTAGTTCGTAAAAAAGCCTGGGTTTAATGCCAGGCTTAGTTTGAGTTTACATTATATTAAACCGCTGATTGGAATAATGGTCGTTCTCTCAACGATGGGTCAACTAGTGTTGCACCGGCGGCATCTGTTTGATATGCGTTATCGAAACAAATAGTCATTTCAATTTCCATCGGATCGCTCTTGCTGTAGTCATTACCACTATATTGTACACCTTGTAACCAGCATCCCTGAACTTGGAACGCTTCTAGTGTTTGTGGAGTAAACTGACCATTTCCACCGTCTAGGATTTCGATGGTCATATAGAACTTGTAATCTTGTCCACTAAACGCACTAGATTGATTAAAGAAATCAAACTGTTGTTGTAGTTGTTGACCAACTAGCTTAGTTACGTTATTATTGATATCGTCACGAACTTTTAGTTTGATGTTGCTAAACTTATATTTTCCAGCAAGTTTAACTGTGCTGTTATATACATCTAGTTTAACTTCATCAAATTGCGGATTTGGACGATCAACCATCATAACCTGTTTGGTTAGTTCTGTAGAAAATCCAGGAGTTGCACCAAAGTTTGTTAGAGTAACGCGAAAGCGATACGCTAGTTTTGGCATCAGTAACCCTTGGTTAGAGTTGCTTTGGCCTCCTGCGGCCAAAGGTACTGTGAAATTACTTAAACTTGCTGTTGGCATTTTATGCTCCTTATCCTTTTATTATTGTCCGGTTGAACTATTGTTTGATCCTGTTGCTTTACTGCTGTAGTTACCAGATGCAATAGCACCAGTGTTCAACAATCTCAAAGGAATGTAAATGAACTCAACAGATTTAACTGGCTCAATAGCAACGTCAACCCATAGTTCATTACGATCAATTCTTGTACTTGTATTATTTGTAGTATCACATACAACTACAAAGTCGTATAATGCACGTTGAGCTACAAGTTCTAACAACAAGTTTTCAATACTTGTTTTGATTTCACTACGTGTTTGAGCATCATTAGGCTCAAACAAGAATGGTTTAGCCAATACACCTAAACGACGACGTAAGTAAGCAACTAATCTAGCAACATTGATACGATTCAATGCTGTGCTTTGTGGATCGCGTGTATACTGTCCCATAGCTGTTAAACCAGCACCTGGTAGTGTAGCAATAGGATTAACTTGTACACCTGCTAACACATTACGTAGACTTTCGTAGATGCTTGTAGGAATAAACTCACCAGTTACAGAGTCAACATAGCCGACGCTGCTTGCATTTGTAATGCCACCACGGTTTGTACCAGCTGGAGCAAACCAAGGATAAGCAACATTGTCATTGTTGATGATTGTGTGAAGCATCATGTGGCTTGGTGGAACAATAATGTTGTTACCAAGATTGTCAGTTGTACGACCGCTTGGATAGTAAACTGCTAGGTAGTTGTCATATTCTACAAGGCCAGCATCGCCATCGCTTGTGGCTAGGGCAGCATTTTTACCCCAGTTAGACAATGTAGTAGCTTCGCTAGATAAACGGAATGGTGTATCGCCAACAACTAGTGCTAGTTGACCAATATCGCTGTTTAAACTAACCATAGCTGATATCAACTCTGTATAGCCAGGAGTTGCAATCAAGTTATAGGCCAATGTATCTGTATCTCGTACACCTGTGCTAGTTGTTACTAATGCTTCTAGAGCTTTGACAACAACAGCACGTTGAGCTAAACGACCAAATGTTCCACGACCTTTATCATCGTTTGCACTGGCTGTTACCCAACGGTCTAATGAGTAGCTTGCTTGACTTTCATTGCCATTATTAGCATTTACACCGTTAGGATTAATGTAGTTTGCTACATATTTCTTAACGTTGTTGCCACTACGACGAGTATTCCATAAACGTGTTCCACGTGGATATGATAGTGCGGATACACAATCAGGATCAGCATAGTTGCTGATTAGCAAATCAGTAATACTAGTAATGTAGTTAGGAGCATCCATGCCGTTGTCTGACCAACGAGCATCAGCAAATACCCAACCATTTGGACTGTGATGATCTGTAGTATCTTGTAATACCCAGCCATTAGCACCAGTACCAGCAGCGGTATTATAAACATAGATATTATGTCCATAGCCGTCACCAGCAGATGTATCGACCCAAATATCACCGTTTACTAGTGCGCTAACACCGTTACTTTGTGTTGTTGGAGCACTTGCACTTAGCAATGGACCTGTGGCATTTGTATTTGGGAAAGCGTTTTTGTAACCAATCCAAGCACTACCGTTGTTATATAAAATGTCAACGTCGCCTTGGTAGCTATTAAACCACAATGTACCATCTGCAGGAGTTTCACCAGGAGCAGTAGGTTGTGAGCTATATGTCATTGGATACCAGTTGCTGACTGCCAATGTAAATGGTGTGTCGCCTGTTGGTGCATTATACAAGTTAGCAACAGTACCAACATTTGCAGATTTAATGCCAAGCAATGATAATGGTGTGCCAGTACCGTCTTGTAATTCAATTTCTCCACCAAGGGCGTGATTGATTGTCAAGTTATTAGTACCTGCATTCCAAGTAGCATAAACATTAACCAAGTTTGTGTTGGTATTGATTGCAGATGCAACTTGTTGTCCTAGTGGAACACTTCCGCTACCAATAACATTAACGGTTACATTACTATGCCAGGTACCAGTTGTAGTTGTTTCACGGAGTGTAAATGTTGTGTTGCCAGAGTTTGTAGTTCCGCTTGATACAGATAATGTAGTAACACCAGTATTAGCACGAATAAACAATTCAAAGTTAGCATTGTTAACATTATTAACATCTGAATCAATGAATATTGTATTTGCTGCAATATTTAAGCCGCCACCAACGCTGTCTAATGCTTGAATAGCACCTTGTCTGCTTGCGTAGATAGGAGCATTAACACTGGTCCAAGCATCTGTACTAGCATTAAAATATTTCACATCCCAGTTAGCACCATTGCTTACTGGAGTTGTACAGATCCAAACGCTGCCTGTAGCAGTGCTTGCATCAAAGTTAGGATAGTTATAGTTAGGACTGATTTGTAAAGATTTACCACTGTCGAAACCGTTTTGTACTTTTACCCAAGCGCCAGCAGTTGCAGATTTATAATATAACTGAGGAAGGCTAGGACTAGAGTTACTGGTATTGCTAGGAATAACCATAGCAAAATCACCAAGTGAGCCATAAGACTGTAATGGGAATCCACCTGAGAATTCAGCGGTGTTTGTATCGTCAATGATATCTGGGGTAACTAGTGTGAAACCACCTGCACCATAGTTAGAAGCAGTATTCCAAACATTGATGCCAAACTTGCTGTCAGCAGTATCTACCCAAATAGAACCAGCCATTGGGGTTCCTGTAGGTTGTGTGTTTGAACCTGCGATTTGACCTAGGTCGATATCAGCACGAACAACATAGGCTTGGCTTGTTGCACCAAGAACGCTGTATGCTGCTTGTAGACCGTATTCGTTGATTTCACTGGCGTTAACTGGGGTACCAGCAACTGTTTGGAAATAAGGTGTACCGAATGTATCCACTAAATCGCGTTGGCTAGTGATAACCCAGACAGTGCCTGCGTTTGATTTGGTAGTACCTTGTGCAATGCCTGTGCCGCTAGCGTTAGATTTATTTTCTGCTGTTGCTACGAAAATCAACGGAACAGTGCCAGGAGCAGCCGGAGCATAAAAACTCTGGTCTATAACTGATACGCTTACGCCTGGTGATTGTAATGATTGTGCCATCTTAAAAAACTCCTTAGTGGATTACTTTGTTTTATTTAGCACCAAATAGAAAAATTTAAGGGTTAAATACCATGTGAAAAGGGCACCAAAAAGGGCGGGTTATGCGTAAACTTTGTAAAGAATGTGGTCAAAGACCAGTGGCAATCAACTACTATAAAGAAGGAAAGCCATTCTACAGGTCTAAATGCGACCATTGTGCCAAGGGTAGGAAAAAAGAAAAGCCGCTGTGGGCCTTGGCTGGATATAAGAAAAAATCAGTTTGCGAAAAGTGTAACTACACTTCTAAACACAGCGAACAGTTTAATGTATTTTATGTAGACGGAAATCTACACAATAATAGATTTACTAATCTAAAAACAGTATGCGCTAACTGCCAGCGCATACTTCACAAAGAAGGAGTTAGGTGGCGGCAGGGAGATCTGCGACCTGATTATTAATAATAGACTCTATCTGTTTGTACAAGTCATCAATAGATCCGTCATTACTCACAGTAAAATCTGTTTTGTAGCCAACCCAAGCAGTTTCACTATCGTGGATCTTTAGTTTTTCCATTTTTGCCACACTCAATGCCCACGATGTATTCGCAACAGGGCCTCGGTTTACACTGGCAGCGGCTTCAAACCAAGCAGGATCATCGCCTCGTTTGATACGAACAACAATGCCACCTGCATCATGAATGGCTTTGATTTCGTTGGGGAAACGCACATCACTGATAACAATGTTGTCAGCAGTTTTACGCATCTTGTTCTCTACACTAGCGATCCAAATATCATCATGGAACCCGTTGCGGCAAACTTCGGTTCCCCAATATTGTAAAACCCAGCGAGGTGTTAATTCAGGCATGTCGAGTCGTTTAGCCCACCAAGGATCCACTTGTTCTCGCCATTCACGGGCTTCTTTTGTGCGGCCTTCTAATAGTGTTCTATCCCAGCCAAATACTGCGGCTACAGCATCTTTAAGTGTGTTGGCAAAACTGTCTCTTCTAAAACCATGCGAATTAACTAAAAAGTCTGCGGCAGTATCTTTGCCAGAACCAATCAAACCCACGAAGCCAATAATCATACAATATCTCCAACGATATTATAAGTTTATAACAACTTTATTACAAGGTCAAGAATTATTTTTAGCCAGTTACCCAAGTTAATGGAGTAGAACCTTCTTTGTAGTTGATTAGGTCTTGTTCTAACTGATCCATTTCAGCTTTGCCCTCGGCCTTAAGTTGCGATCCGTTTAATCCACTGCTACCCTGTGGTCCTGCAATGGCTGGGAATTTTTCACGAGCTTGACCTAACATTACTTTGGCATTAGCTAGGGAGTAGTCTTTTAACCACTGTCCTGCATACATGTCAGCAAACAAGTTAAAATCTGGACGATAGTTGTACATCCAAACTAAAACTTGTTCAGGGGCAAAAGGTCGTTGTGAAACCGTTAAAGTATGATTAGTTTGATTGTAACTGAAGTTAATATCGCTACCAAACATTTTACCCACTTGTTTTTGATACGATGCAAAAGAATAGTATGTAGCTAACCCGCCCATGTTAGTGCTGGCCAGCAAATAGGTATTAGAATATGCTAGGTTGAACGGTTCAAACAAACTTCCACCGTCTCCACCACCAGTGCGTGATCCAATACTACGTCTAAAAAGTTGACGAATACTGATAACTTCTTTAGGCATCACATATTCGTTGGTATCGACTACTAGATCCAAGAATCCAAAACTTTCTTCAACAGCGTTACTACTACGCTGGCGATATTTGGCCAAGGCACGATCGATGGCTTGATTATAATGGATAGGATCTAATTCCACATCGACCATTGATCCTCCAAGAAAGGCATATATATAGTCAACTACGTCTTGGCGGCTTTTTTCAGTTTCGTTCATAATAATATTTAGCATAAATAGGTATATGCCAAGATTGTCACTATACCGTCCGGAAAAGGGCAATGATTTCAAGTTCATAGACCGTGTTGTAAATGAACGCTTTCAAGTGGGCGGAACTGATGTTCTTATTCACAAGTACCTAGGACCAACAAGTCCTAACGCTACTGACGGGGTTACTCCAACTACACCCGATAACAGTACAAATCCTACTCCGGAGTTAGGCATACAAGATGTATTATTCATGGAAAACCGTGATAGAAACTATGAACCAGATGTCTATGTTATTCGCGGTATCTATACCATGCAGGATTTAGATTTTAATTTAAGTCAGTTTGGTATGTTTTTGACCAATGATACAGTTATGATGCATTTTCATTTGCGTGGTCATGTAGATGCATTGGGGCGTAAGATTATGCCAGGGGATGTTATAGAACTTCCTCATCTAAAAGATGAATATGCTATAGACAATAACTTTGTAGCATTAAAAAGATTTTATGTAGTGCAGGATGTTAGTCGTCCTACCAACGGATTCAGTGTCACATGGTACCCTCACCTAGTTCGTGCCAAATGTGTACCGTTGGTCGATAGTCAAGAATTTAATCAAATACTTGGACAAGATAGTGGTAATGGTGATGGTAGTACATTACGAGACATTATGAGTACATACAATCAAAGTATACAAATCAATGATCAAATTGTCGAACAAGCCATGGCAGATTCTCCAGTTGCAGGTTATGATACTTCGGCGTTTTATATTATCCCTACTAGAGAGTCGGGACTTGTTGATTATGCAGATACCAGTGATACATTAGATGATGCCAGCATTGATCAACAAGTATTAGATGCCAGCATGGTATTACATACTCCTAGAAAAAATCTATATGTTGGATATTTGACAGGCAATGGTATGCCTCCTAATGGAGCACCATTCAGCCAAGGTGTTATATTCCCTTACAAGCCAGCACAGGGTGCGTTCTTTTTGAGAACAGATTATCAACCCAACGCTCTTTATAGATACGACGGAACAAACTGGATATTGTTTGAAAAAAATGTTCAAATGACCATGAACGAGTTTGGACAGCAAGATACAACCTCTGGCAGATTTGCTGGTGCAGCAACTAGACAAACTCAGAAAACTGGATTTATTAACAATACCAATACGGCTACTATTAACGGATCAGTTGTTCAAGAACGCCAGGCATTGAGCAAGGCACTAAAACCAAAAGCGGATAATTAAAAATGTATATCTATAAGTTTATACAGAAAAGGCGAGTAATCGCAAATCAGGAGGGTAAGTAGTGGATTTTTTTATGATGGGCAGATAAGACGATATCTTACACAGTTCATGCGGGCATTTAGTAACTTTGCCTATCAGGACGGCACAGGTACCTTGCATCAGGTTCCCGTTATCTATGGTGATCCTAATCGCCAAGCAGCACAGATGTTGAAGAAAAACTCCGAAAATACAATACCTTCGGCACCTTTCATTGCCTGCTATATCAAGGGTTTAGAATACGATCAAACAAGACTACAAGATCCTACATTTGTTAGCAAGTTACAAATACGAGATAGGGCGGTAGATCCTGTTACGGGCCAGCTATTAAATACACAAGGCAGTGGATACACAGTCGAACGCATTATGCCCTGTCCCTACAAACTAACACTGGCAGCAGATATATGGGCAACAAACACCGAACAAAAACTGCAAATCCTTGAACAGATTACTGTATTGTTTAATCCTAGTCTTGAAATACAAACCACAGATAACTATGTTGATTGGACTAGTTTAACTGTTTTACAACTACAGCAATCAGTTTGGTCTAACAGACAAATACCTCAGGGTACAAATCAAGATATCGATATTGCCAACTTGACTTTTGTCACTCCTATATGGATCACTCCTCCTGCCAAGGTTAAAAAACTAGGTATCATTACCAAGATTATCAGTAACATATTTGCCGATGCCCCGGGCACTATTGCAGATAACTACAACAATCTAGATGCTGTATACCCTACACTGGGCAATCAAGTAGGCACAGTAGTTACCACACCGGGTAACTTTGAACTTTTGGTATTAGATGGCGTTGCAACATTGTTAGTTAATGAAGAATCTATAGCAGCATCAGGTGGTAATGTGGGTCGTGGTGCTAGTTGGTATTCTTTACTCGACTTGTATCCTGGGCAGTTTACCGCTAATCTAAGTCAAATAAGACTAACAACACCTGCTGGCAATCAAATCGTGGCCTATATAAGTCTGAATCCCAACGACGATACACAAATGATACTGTCTTATGACATGGATACTAAGCCTAGCAATACCACTATTACCACCGCAGTAGATAGTAGAGGTACAATAGATGCTATCATTAATCCAGAAACTTATGTACCGACGTATCCTGCACGAGGTGTTCGTTATTTGATATTAGAAGGAATCAACGAAGTTCCTGAGTTTGGTACCATGGGCTATACAGGGCCTAAGGCTTGGAAAAATGCCGATCACAGTGATTTCCAAGCCGCTGCTAACGATATTATTCAATGGGACGGAAGCCGTTGGAATGTTATTTTCAATAGTCAAACTACCACAGCCGTTTATTATATAACTAATTCATATACAGGAATACAGTACATATGGGAGAACGGAGAATGGAGCAAGAGTTTCGAAGGAATTTACAGACCTCAGGACTGGAGCCTAGTGCTGTAAATCAAATCGTATGTAGTGGCGGTTTGTTTTTAGCCAAAGATACTCGACGATTTTTATTCCTACTACGCACACAAGGCAAGACTGCTGGCACTTGGGGATTAGTGGGCGGTAAGAAAGAACCCACAGATGCTACACCCTACGAAGCATTGAATAGAGAAATTCAAGAAGAAATAGGAAAGTCTCCTACAATCAAAAAGACTATTCCTTTAGAACTGTTTACCAGTAATGATCAAAACTTTCAATACAACACCTATGTGTTGATTGTAGATCGAGAGTTTATTCCTACCTTAAACGAAGAACATTCAGGATACGCTTGGTGTAGTTTTGATAACTGGCCAAAGCCACTACACCAAGGTGTTAAAAATAGTTTCAGTAATCGAGCAGTTCGTGCCAAGTTAGAACTGCTGCTAGATTTACTGGATTAGTTCAGGACCAAATGCCCATGTGCCTAAGTGGCGCATTTCCATACTGAGTTGTGTATCTACTTTAACAGTATATCCTGCCTGTGCCATTTTTTGGCAAAAGATCATGTCCTCACCTAGGTGATCATTGCTTTCAGGCGTCCAACCAAACTCAAACCAAGGTTGAGCAATCTTGGAAAGAATAGCAGTTTTGACTAACATACATCCCATACCAATACCCTCGACAGACGCTAGTTCATCTTGAGGTTCAAATGGTAAGGGATTTTGCCAATCGCCGATAGTTTCATAGGCAACACCTTTAGCGGGCAGTTGTCTACGGATATAGTTAGCGGCTACAACTGGTTCATTATGTGCCATTAATCTCAAGGCGGTGGTAGCAGGAAATACCATGTCGCTGTCTAACCATAACATATATTCAGCGCCAACTTTTTGTGCTTCAAGTCCTAGTCGTTCACGCTGTGTTAATAGTACTGTACTGGCATCCATGATAACATGAGTATCAATACCACTAGAAGTATTAAGTTTGACAAGCTCTGTTAAAGACTTAGCAAAGGCTGCATGAAGCATGTCACGGCATGGAACCAATACAGCCAACTTGCCTTTCTTCAGGCTCCATTTGCTAGATTCGAAAATGCTTTTTTTCATGCGCCTGCAACATCATTACTCAATGTTTCGCCTTGGATTACCAACTCGTGAATACTGTTGATAATGTCCTGGGTTCGTTTAGATGCTAGAATGAAGTCGCTGGGACTTAACTTGCACATGATGTTCATGGTTTCAAATGAAACTCGATCCTTGGTAAGAACTTCTAAAGCACTTTGACGGGCAATATTTTCAATGAACATTTGTTGAGCCATGTCATCGCTGTTACTCAACAGTTCTTCACACTCTTTTTGATCCAAATCATTGGCCAAATCTTCTAGGATTTTTAACTCCGCAGAGTCCGCATCGCTGATGCGTAGCAGTTGAATGCGTGATAAGAATGCCTTTAGCGTTTCTGGGTTTGATGTTCTATCACTGTATGTGATATTATCCAACTCCCATCGACTAGGACCTGTGGCTAAATCTAATAGTTTAGCAATGTTTAGTTTTGTTTTCTTTGTCATAGTGAACCTGCCTTTATACACTATATGCTAACATAGTGTTAAGATCGTGTCAACACTTTTTTAGATATTTCCGTAATATGTATACGGAGTAGTTTTACCACCAAAGGTAGCAGAGAATGAAATTTGAGTACCAGTTGCTTTGCCGCCGTAGCTATTACCTAATGTACCACTAAGTTTGATATTATCGCCGGCCAAGGTAGATGTAGTAGCATTTGAATACGCTACATATACACCTCCCATTGTTATCGCTGATCCGGTTGCTGGTAAAATTGACACAGTCTACTCCCGGTTTATTTATTAACCAAAGAGTTCACCAACGCCTTAAGTTGAGCGATTTGTTCTTGTTGTTCTTTAATGGCTTCTACTAGCAATGGTACGACCTTTTCATATTGGACTGTTTTATAATTTTCTCCGGATTTGCTCAAACCATTCTCATCTGTATCAAATGGGGCAAGTTTAACCGCTTCTGGCAATACCGCTTCAACTTCGTCGGCAAATAATCCAACTATGTTTGAGTTTTTATCTTGTCCAAAAGTTACTGCTAAATCGTTTGGATTATAAAGTATACCATTTAACTTTAACACCTTACCTAATGCATTGTCAATAATTTTGATATTTTCCTTTAATCTACGATCTGAGAAAAATGCTGTAACTTCGCCTGTTACATTTAATGCACTAGCACTGGTCAAACTCATTCCTGTAGTCATAGTTACAGCACTACCGACTGCTACAGTTTGACTTGCACCTACATACCAGTTGTGTGTATTACCGGAAATAGTATAAGCGCCGCGGCTATTTGCCGCACTTGCAGCACTAAAGAAAGCACCTGCTGCTGCTGTACTTGGATAAACAGCATAACCCATTACAGGCCCACCACTGCTATATTCAGTTCCCCAGTTAGATATAGAACCACCACTTCCGTAATAGCCTTGTAAAATAATGCTTCCGTTGGTACTACTTCCAGATCCTGCTACAATACTACCGTTAACATTTAATCTGTTGGTAAAGCCAGTGTTCAACTGTGCTGATATGTTGTTTACATACAATGTACCACTAGCATCTACTAATAATCTTAAAGTACCACCACTGTAAAAACCGTGTTCTCCCGCCGCAGTTTGACCTGCATTGTGCTTGAACATACTGTCGCCGCCGGCTACAGCAGCTTGTTTTTCAATGGTATAGTAGTTTGCTGCGTTGGCATTTAACTGTATCTTTAAACCTGTAGTATCTGTAAACGATAGTGGAGCACCTGGTGTACCAGTTCCAATCATTACATTACCGCTGGCAACATGTAATGTTGAGTTAGGAGTTGTTGTTCCAATACCCACTGAACCGCTAATAGGATTCAATAAAATGTTATTACCTTGGTTGTTTATTTGTAAAGGTTTACTATTCCAAGTTTGAACGTATGTATAACTAGAATCGCTACCTACAGTAAAATCACTAGCATTTGCATTACCTATGCTGAATACGTAAGTGGCATTATTAGATACTGTGGCATTTGTACCACCAAGCACAGCTAATCTTGTAGCATAACTTGATGCATTTGTTAAACCAATGCCTACAACACCATTTTGATCAATACGAACTTTTTCTGTTGCAGCAGCATCTTGACTTGAAGTATAAAGCACCAAACCCATTTGTCTACCATAGACAGACGGACTAGCATCAAGATCGATACCGTAAATACCAGCTGTACTTATACCACCAGATGACGAATAATCGACTGTGCGATTATTAAATGTAATACCTGTTCGAGCACCAGTTGCAACGTTAGCACCATTCGACAATGCCTGCAATAAAATATGATTAAGTTGAGTACTGGTTGTTAATGTAGGGAAACGAATATCAAGTTGTGCATTTGAAGCTGTTGTTACACCAATACCGACAAAACCAGTACTGGCATTGAAGGTAAACGGTACACTAGTTGCTACTGTAGGAGTTTGATTAGATCCAGCAGCAGCAACACCTACTATATATTCAATTGCATTAGTGTTAGCAGTAGCATTGATCAATGTGCTTGGACCAGTAGTTCCTTGTGCGCCAGTTGATCCAGTAGTACCTTGAGCACCTGTAGTTCCCTGTGTTCCTGTGGTACCTTGTGATCCAGTAGTACCTGTAGTACCTTGTGATCCAGTAGTACCTGTAGTACCCTGTGTTCCTGTAGTTCCCTGTGTTCCTGTAGTTCCCTGTGAGCCTGTAGTACCTTGCGACCCTGTTGGTCCAGTAGTTGGCGGTTGGAACTGCAATGTGTTGGAAGTACCACTCATTGCCAGTGTCCAAGTTGCTGTTGTAGCATTGACGCTTGGGAATGTTAACGATACTGGATGGTTTAGAGTTATACCGCTTGCTAATGTTAATGTTGCTTGACTTGCAGGTTGGGTGATTGCTACATTATTAAAACTTGTTGCCGTGGTAATACCATTAATGTACGCACCACCGTTGACACTGAATTTTTCACCCACTTGTCCGGATGTATAACCAACTCCAACAAATGCGTTGGTGGTATCAGCATAGAAAGTACTGGTTGACCCTCTGCTCAACTGTATGCTAGAGTGAAAACCGGTTTGATTGACAACTCTAAATCTTGCCCAGCCAGATGCTAGTGTATTAGCGCGACCTACATCAAGTAATATTTGACTGTCGCCGTTTGACACGCTGGCCAACAAGCCTGCTTCTGCATAACTGTAACCAGTACTGTTGTTTGGACCAACAACTACCTGTGTTCCAAAGAATTGTAATGTGCCGCCGTCGCTGTTTGTGGTCTGACGAATCTGTGCGTTTGGTGCTAGACCAATACTGCCGTTAACCTGTAACAGTCCGTTTGCTTGTGCTGTGGACAGTCCAACTAAGATGTTACCACTGGCGTCAATACGCAGTTTTTCAGGGCCGCCGGCGCCTTGGTTGAATGTAAAAGCAGCACCTGAACTCCAAGCAATAGATGCTGTTGTGGTACTGCGAAGATACATTCCTGTAGCACTAGATGGAGTATTAGTATCGCCGACAACTAACGCTGTGGCACTCGCACCAGTGTGACTGACAACAAGTGTACCAAAAGTACCAGGTGAAGCTGTGTTAATACCAACACTACTGCCAGTATAAACAAATGTGCTTGTGCCGCTGAGTAAACCGCCAGTGCCAGCGTAAACAATTTGGTTAGCAGATAAATTTGTAGCATAGTGATTAGCAGCCTTAATACCAGATCCAGCGCTTCCGCCTACTACCCAGTTAGCAATACCATCATACGACAAACTAATGTAAGCAGTACTTGATGTAGCACCAATATAAAGTCCACTGTTTGTGGCCAATACAGCAGTAGTAGACCCTGTGCTCAATACCAATGCGTTATCGCCGCTACTGATAACATTCTTATTAACAATGAACTGCGTGCCGTCAACATACAAATCGCCAGCGATGTAAGTAGTACCACCAATATTCAACTGACCAGTTGCTGGATTTACATAAAAACTACTAGTGGTATATTCTGTTTGAGCGCCGACGGCATTACTAGATGCTAGTACTGGATAGTAACTGGCGTTGGCTGTGGCTTGACTTAGACTTACTTGAGCACTAGAGCCACTGATACTGCCGGCAGTTAAAGTACCACTAACAACCAAGTTGGTAGCAGTTAGTGTACCATTAACATAAGCCCCGCCGTTAACACTGAATTTAGAACCACTGTAAGCACTGGTAACATTAACGTCTAACGCACCGGTGCTGTCTAATCTAAAATATTCTGTACCGTTAGCACTGAAAGTTATTGGCAGTGCGATAACGTTAAACGTACCGGTTGTTATGGCTCCTGCGGAGTTTTCTATAAACGTTAAATTACTAGCAATAGACATCAGTGAATCCTAAATAGTAGTGTATTTATTAGAATACTTAGGCTTGCGGCTCACCCCAACGTAGCGTTAAGTTGGCATAAATTGGATTACCAGAAGTCAAATATACGTTAATGAACAAGCAATCTGGTCCGTTTGGATAACAATTTCTTGCACCGATAGGTGTATTAGTTAACTCTTTCAACAAACTCAGATCAAGTACGTCTCGCTCCTGTGGGCTACTAACGAATGAGAAAATAGTTTCTCCAGGTTGTGCAAACCCATTACGAGTAAATGCAATATTAGTACTACTAGCGATACTTTGTAGTGTATAGTTACTGATTGTAACTTGATTAGTTTGTGGATTAATATATGTAACCACAGTGCCGCCAGTGATAGTAGCACCGTTATCTGTATTTTTACCACCAGCACTACTCAAATATACAGCATCACCCGGATTGATACCCACTGTGCTATTCAATGTTATAATGTTGCTGTTAACAGGAGTAGTTCCGCTAGTTTGAAACACATTGGTTGCGGTATTATCGAATACAATACTTTGTCCTTGTGCCACTTGTGAAAAACTTGGTTGACCAGTTTGAAGGCCAGTGTTACCTAAACTTTGCCAGTTAATATTAGCAAAGTTGCTAGGGTAATTCTGCGGATTTAAAATACCAGCAACGACCATGGCACAGTTAGTATTTGTAGAGCCGCCCGCTGTCACTTCCAACGCTTGCAATCTCATCTGCGCACGATTAATAAGATCTCGCACCCCTAAGTCGCCTGGAATAGCGTTACTGACACTGGGCGCTAGTCTAATGGCAAATGTAGTAACTGGCACAGTACTAACTTGGATGTTTGGAATAACATAGTTAAAAATATAGCCGCGGTCATCGTCAAATCCGCCGTCAGCTAGATATGCTGAACCCCAATGACTTAACTGCGGACTTGCAGTTTGACCAACTAAAATAACACCATTACCTGCACTGTGAACGGTAGCAGTACTACCAGTAAACTGGCGATTCTGACCAGCGGTAAACTGATTTAGTGTGTATGCACGAGTCAACCCGTTTAATGTATTGGTTGCTGTGGTTATACTGGTATAGTTAATGATTTCTTGGTCAACCATAACATTACCTGCGTTAGGGAAAAAGGTAGTATCGCCGATAACCATACTAGTATCACTGGCTAACATAGCATTAGTTAATGTACTGTGGGCACCTTCGTTTAATACTTGATAACGCACAGGCATATTACCAGTACGTTGATAAGCTTCTGTATTAACGTTACTGTTTTTCATACGATGTACAATAATATAGTTGCCATCTGGACCACGAAGCATCCAATCAATAAAACCAGCACCATACCATGTCCATTGCAGGCCAATCATCTGCATCTTATTCACTTGCAAATTATATCCGCTGGGATTATAGATACCATTACTACCATCGCAACGATCCATATTCCATTGATTTTGTGGTATTATTTTATCTAATATTTTAACAATCTTGGCACCACTGGTACTTGTGGATCCACGGAATGGCGGATTAACAATAATTTGTGTATCACTTTGTACACCTGTAACTACGTGTGTCATACCTTTAAGTACAATACGATCACCTGCTAAAAGCTGTTGAGTATAACGACTATTACCGCCTGTAATCACGTGACTACCTACTGTGGCAGTTACTAATCCGATCAAATTAGCAGTACTAGTTCTCTGACCAATAGCCATTTGAATACCATCATATTGCCAAAATACACCGTTTTGATCGTCAAATGTACCAGCGCGAACTGTGGCTCCATACCAGTTTTGAATACTTAAAGTACCTGGCGCACCAATACTTGGATTGGTACTACCTAGTGTATTTGTTGCCAAAAACGACAATGAACGTTCGTCTACGATTGCAGTAACAGTATAAGTTCCGTTATATCCAGATGTAAGAATATTACTTAATACAACAACTGCACCTATTTGAGCACCGTGGTCATTATCATCTAATACCACAGTAACAGTACTTCCTGGTGCAGTACCTGTAGCACTAATACTTCTAACATTATAGTTAGGAGCAAACAAGGCGCCTGTGTTATAGTTAATGGCTTTACCAGATTGGTAACGTAGATATTTCTTACTTTGACGAATAGCATCCATTCCTGGTGCAGGACCGCCTGTACCTAACTGAACACCGCCGTCAAATGGTCTATGATAATAATAACTATCAGTTCTTGGATAAATGTAACCAGTAATGGTACCAGTGATATTACCTACGTTACGAGCAGGATAGGTAAATGTGGTTGCACTGGGAACACTACTGATGTAAAATGGTCCTTGAGCAAGTTTGTTTAAGTTAGTTCCGTTATCACTAGTGACTAGAGTAATAATAGGATCTCCTGGCATAAAACCGTGAGGATCGGTAGAAGTAACTGTGATTGTGGCAGTAGTGGATGCGCCGCCGCCTGCAAACGAAAATGTCACATTGGTTAAACTTGATCCAGTATAGAAACCACCTTTACGTATAACTGTGGATTGTTGACTAATCACTGTACCACTACTTGCACCAACTTGACCTTTGGCATAATAACTAAATTGAGTCGAACTTGTTACACTATCAACAATAAATGAACCACCTGCACGATCATAACTAGCCACTGTTTGCAACAATGCATTAACTGTGATAGCGCTACCTGTAGTTAATCCATGAGGATAGTTTGTGTTAACTGTGATATAACTTTGAACACCTGCTTGTCCACCGCTGGCATAACTAGCATCTGATGTGACACTGGCAATACTTAAATCAGTACCTGGTACTTCATAGATACCGGGATATCCGCGTAGTTGACTCAATGACTGCCATTTAGTAGGTTGTTGTCCGTATTCAAAGTCAGCATCGATCATACTTTGTGGTTGACTTACACGAGTACGTTCCCAACCATCAGTACCCATAGCCCACGGACGGGTAATAATTGCACCTTGTTGATTTTCTGTATAAATCTGCAATACATCACTACTACTCATACCAGTAGTGCTATAGGCTAATGTAATAGTTGTTACACCATCACTACGCATTGCTTCTGTAGGAAATGCTGTAGTATTACCTCGGCTAAAACTAGTGGTTGTACCAGTATATCCGTTAGAGGCAAAATTATAAATTACGGTATTGCGAGTAACATTTGTAATAACCAGTAACTGATCTAATCTTACATTACCGGGAATTTGAATAGTGCCTGCCCCAGCTCCGCCTGGTGTAAAAATATATTGTCTTACTAGCTGTTTTGCCATTTTTATTTTTTCCTTTTATATTCCCATTGCCACAGCCATTGCTGTAGCAAATGCTGTAATATCTTGTCCATTTTGTTGTAAACTGCCTGCTACATTCAAGTTACCCTGAATTGTACCACCACTACTACTTATCGCATTGGCAATGCTTACAGAATTAAAGCTGATTACCCCAATCACTGTGCCATTGCTTGGTATACTACTGAATACAATGCTTGTACCATTGTTGGCAGTATAGGTAGTTGGATACTGTAGTACACCGTTTTGGTAAACTTGTACTGTTGCTGTATTGTAGTTTGTGGCAAATGTTGTAGTTGTACCATTACTTGTATACTGGTTAAAGATGTAGGCTTGTTGTCCGCTTGGGTTAAATGACTGCTGACTAATAACTTGAACAACATCACCAGCATTTCTAGGTGTAGCCAATACAACTGTACTGCCATTGCTGGCTGTAAAGTCACCTGCTACAGAACTCAAACTAATACCGTTAACAAATACCTGTATTTGTCCAACTACATAACCGCCACTGATAGCAAATGTTGTGGTATTTGCCGCTGCGGTAAATGTTTGTATGCTGTTTGGTAATAGTTGTGTGCCACCTGCATAAACACTACCAGCATACAATGCTCCACCGACTCCGACACCACCTGCTACAGTTAGTGCGCCAGTAGTAGTTGAAACAGAAGCAGTAGTTGCAGACAACACCACAGGCACGCTAAATGTTGCGGTATTGTCGTCCATTACCAACGAATACACCCAGTTTACAGTACTAGTATTGGCAGGTGCTGTTCTAAATTCATGGCGGCCGTTGCCAAGATGTTGAATGTATAATAAACTCTTTTGTAGGTTAGTGTCTTGGGCCCATGGACCACCATAAACCGCATTAGTGGAAAGATTTAAACCATTGCCATCTGACCCAACTCTAGCTGTCGAAGTAGTTGTAGCGTTTACAAATCTTAGTTTTTCCCATATAGCAGAGTTAATAACATTAGCGGCTGTTGTAGTTGCAGTACTACCAACAGTAATCGATCCGGTGCTCGGATTGATACTGAAAGTACTGGTTGTGTATTCTGGTAAAGCCTGTGCTGTTGCAGTGTTTACACTGACAAAGACTGGATAATATGTAGCATTAGTTGCAGTAGCTTGTACCGTCACTCCAGATGCATTACCAGTACCTGTGCTGACCGCATAACCGTTAACATAGAAGTTTGTAGCAGTTACAACACCATTAAAGTAGCCGCTGCCGTTTACTGCAAGTTTTTCACCAGCAATTGAAGTTGTTGATGCATATCCAATACCAGTATAACCCAAGAAGGAGTTTGCTGCCAATGCGTCTGCCTGACTAATACCCCAACGGTTAGTGATGCTACCATATGTACTGACTGTTGGTGCCCCAAGATACATGCCCCAACTGTTAACTACTGTTACAGTGCTAGCAGACCCGATAGTACCGCCACCACTGCTATAAAAAGCATAACTGTTGGTGATAACCGACGAAGTGTTGGAAGTCAAGTTGGCAGCAACACCAGTAGCATTTCCGCCAGCCAAAAATTGGTATAGAGCACCAGCACTGCCTTGATTGACGATGGCCTGACTATACATACCAACGATAGCACTGGTATATGCTGAAGATGATGTGAGGGATTGATTGCCAGATTGACTGTATATGCCATAGATCGCATTAGCAGGTCCTACATCATTTATATTATCTCTAAGTGATTGGTTGATAATACCATACCATGAAACATTTGATGTTGCAGTACTTGAAAGTATTACCGGCTGATTCCAGAAACTATAGATAGTTGAATTTCCATTGACATTAAACTGTGGAGCATTCAACAATCCTGCTGTGACTTGCCCAGCAGCAGTGGTATAAGGTGTAGAATTTTGTAATAGATTAAAAATTTGGCTGGTAGTAGTAATCGCCCCAGTGATATTAACATAAGGTAATGTACTCGGGCCACCATTACTGACAAACTGACTAGAAGTTGTAATACCACCAACAAATAATCCGCCACCAATACCCACACCGCCAGCAACTGTTAAAGCACCGGTATTAGTTGATGTCGAAGCAGCAACGCCATTAATAGCTGTGGAAGTATTAACTGTTATTGCAGTTCCATTCCACGACATAACAGCTGAACTTGTTGTTCTTGTATTCAAGAATGTAATGTTTGGACTGCCTACAACAGTATCATCACCTTGTACAATCAAGTTACCGTTACTACCTGCAACTCTTTGTAGCGTTAAACTGTATGCTGTATTTGATGTTGTTGACCCAGTACCAACATTAGAACCTGCACTGCCAGCAAAATATCCAGAACCAGTGAATGTTACAGCCCCATTACCTGGATTGATTGTAAAACTACTTGTTGTATATTCAGCTTGACCAGCCGTTGTCGATGTGTTTAATGTATTGACAAAAGTTGGATAATAAAGGGCATTGTTAGTGGTTGCTAATGTAACTACTGTAGATGCAGTGCTAACAATAGTACTCAATGTACCAATAAATGTACCGTAGAATGTTGTAGCTGTAACAACACCAGTGACATTTATGTTTGCCCCGGACAAGTTGTTTAGTTTTAAGTTAGCATACGCACCCTGCCAAGCAAAGCCGCTGGTACCAACTGTGGCTACACCTAATCTTAATGTAGTATCAGCAGCATTAGTGTCAGGACCAAATGCCCACCAGTTACCACTTGCCCAGTTACCGGTGTATTGTGGGACACCTGCTGCGGTTGAATACTTGCCATTAGCAAATGCATAGGGGTTATTGGCTGATCCTAACTGGCTAGCTGCACTACCTATCTGTAAAACACTGCCGCCAGTTACGGCTGCTATTGGACTAGTGATACCACCTAATAAGAAGTTGCCGTTGGTGTCAATCGCAGCACCTAATGTTGTGCTGTTGATGTTAAAGTTTAATGCACCTGAGCTACCAAATGTTGTAGCAGTTACAACGCCACCTACAAATAGTCCGCCACCAATACCAACACCCCCAGTTACTTGTAAAGCACCGCTTGTGGCTGAGTTTGATGATTGTGTTGATAGAATTCTTACATTACCCACGCCGTTGGTTAAAATAACACTACCTGTAGATTGGTTATTAATTCTTACATCAGTATTTGATGTAGTCGAAGCGTTATTAATCCATAGGTTGCCATCACTGATTGAATGAATATGGAAATTGCCATCATCAAATATTTGTCCATGTGTGCCAATATATACGCCACCAGGATTTCCACTTGCAACTTGTAATGATCCGCCGACGTTTATAGCACCAGTGGCCGCGTTGATGTAAAAACTGCTGGTTGTGTATTCACTCTGATAACCAGCAGTGGCGTTATTTGAACTAACAAATACTGGATAGTAACTTGCATTACCAGTTTGTGCTACTGTCAATACATTATTAGCGTTTGTAGCAGTACCGGCACTTAACCCACTGACTGCTGTCCAAGTTGCTGTTGTTGCACCTGCGGTCAACACATAACCTGCGTTACCTAATGGAATAAATGCGGTTGTACCGGCTGCTGATTGAATTGGAATACTACCAGTAGCACCACTAGCAATGTTTGTAGCAGTAGTAGCAGTGCCTGTTAAGTTACCAGTAACATTACCAGTAACATTAGCAATCACAGTGGTAGCAGTTACAATACCGTTAACATATACACCACCATTAACGCTGAATATTTCACCTTTTTGTGTACTAGTATAAGAACCAACACTGCTATAACTTGTAGCAAAATGGTTAGCAGATTTAAGACCAGTTGCAGCAGTTCCACCTACTACCCAGTTAGCTACACCATCAAAGTAAAACGATGCATACGCAGTACTTGAACTAGCGCCTATATAAAGACCACTGTTGATTGCTAATAGTGCAGTTGTACTGCCGGTGCTCAATATAATGGCACTGTCACCGCTACTAATAACATTTTTGTTGACAACAAACTGTGTACCATCAACATACAAATCGCCAGCAATGTAAGCAGTACCGCCTACATTTAATCCACCGCCAATACCAACCCCACCACTGACTACTAAAGCACCTGAGCTGGTACTGTTGGTAGCTGAAGTTGAATAAACTGTTAGGTTACCGCTGGTATCTAACTGCATTCTAGTAACACCAGGAGTAAACCAACGGAACGCACCGCTATAGTTGTCTATTTCCCAGTTTTGTGCAGTATTGCCATTAAAGAAACCGGCTCTGGGACTTGGTGTTCCCGAACCTGATATACCAATAAACACACCTGGTTGAGTTGTGCTTTCGTTAAATGCACCAGCAAACTGTCCGTAACCAGCAGTGATAATGTTGCCGCCTAGACCAATACCACCCGATACAACCAATGCACCAGTTGTAGTTGTTGTAGATAATGCTGTAGAAGTTATTAATGTTGGTACAGAAATAGTGCTACTTGTTGTATTCAACACCATTAATGAAGTAAATCCGCTAGTGGCTCGGAATATAAACTGTCCGCCTTGGGCAGCATTGACAGACGAATCAAAGTACATGATACTGCTAACAGTGGACAAATCACGAATTGCCATGTTAGCAGGACCAGAACTAGCTTGCATACCTAAAGCAATGTTGTTATAAGCACCATTGCCTGCTAGGAATGCTGTACCACCAGTACCGTTGACTGCACCTGTTACAGTGCCGCCAATACTGATATTACCGGTAGCCGCATTAATACTAAAACTACTTGTTGTATATTCGCTTTGATAAGCAGCAGTGGCATTGTTGGCACTGACAAATGTTGGATAATAAGTTGTATTAGCAGGCTGTGCGGCTGTTAGAATGTTATTGGCATTTGTAGCAGTACCGGCACTTAAACCGCTAACTGCGGTCCATGTAGCAGTAGTTGCACCTGCTGTTAACACATAACCTGCATTACCTAACGGAATGTATGCAGTTGTACCAGCAGCCGATTGGATTGGAATACTGCCAGTAGCACCGCCAGAAATATTATTTGCCGTTACAGCCAATGCCATTAATGTTGCTGTATTCAATGTCAATGTGACATTGGTACTTCCATTGAACGAACTACCTAGAATACCTGTACCTGTTGACAGTGTACCTATCGTTGAATAAGCAGTAGCAGCATTAGTAGCAGTAGATGCAGTTACAGCATTAGCGACTAGAGTTGCTGTGTTAAATGCTAGGGCATAGGTAGCAGTTGTGGCCCAAGTAGAAGTAAATGCAGTTACCGCATTGGCAACCAATGTTGCTGTGTTAAAACTTTGTGCAAATGTAGCAGTAGTTGCCAAACCAACCATAATGGTTGCTGTGTTTGAAGCATAAACATTACCATAGAAGTTTGTAGCAGTTACCGTTCCACCAACAAATACACCACCAGCAATGCCAACACCACCTGCTACTTGTAAAGCACCAGTGTTAGTTGAACTAGCAGCGGTAGTTCCATTAATAATATGATTTGTACTAGTTAATGATCCAGTAACAGTTAATCCACCGTTAATACTAACAATGCCTGTGCTTGGGTTAATACTAAAACTACTAGTTGTATATTCGCTTTGATAAGCAGCAGTGGCATTGTTTGTGCTAACTAAAGTTGGATAATAGTCGGCGTTGGCTGTTTGTGCCGCTGTTAAAATGTTATTAGCATTGGTTGCAGTACCAGCAGTTAAACTACCCAATGCTTGCCATGTAGCAGTGGTTGAACCAGCAGTTAATACATATCCACTAGAACCTAATGGGATATATGCAGTTGTACCAGCCGCTGACTGAATTGGAATGCTACCTTGAGCACCACCAGTAATATTGTTTGCGTTTGTAGCTGTTACGGCATTGACAGCATTGGCAACTAAAGTTGCTGTATTAAATGCCTGTGCGTAAGTAGCAGTTGTAGCCCATGTAGCAGTAAATGCAGTCACAGCATTAGCAACTAGTGTTGCTGTATTAAATGCTAGAGCATAGGTAGCAGTTGTAGCCCAAGTAGCGGTATAAGCATTAACAGCGTTGGCAACTAAAGTTGCTGTGTTAAAACTTTGTGCGTAGGTAGCAGTTACAGCCAATGCCATTAATGTTGCTGTATTCAATGTCAATGTGACATTGGTACTTCCATTAAATGAACTACCTAAAATACCTGTACCAGTCGAAAGCGTACCTATGGTTGAATAGGCAGTAGCAGCGTTAGTAGCAGTAGATGCAGTTACAGCATTGGCAACTAGTGTTGCTGTATTGAAACTCTGTGCGTAGGTAGCTGTTGTAGCCAAACCAACCATAATGGTTGCAGTGTTAGTTGCAAAAACATTACCGTAGAAGTTTGTAGCAGTTACATTACCACCAATATAAGCATTACCAGAAATACCAACGCCACCATACACTACCATTGTACCAGTAGCAGTAGATGTAGCTGGTGTATTTGGTGTATTCATTACCACAGCGATTGCTGCATTGGTTACTGTAGAAGTTGTTCCATTGGCCAGTACAAATCGCATCTGTGTACCGCTGGTCAATGTACCAAATACCAAGTCACCTAAACCTGCTGTGGCATTTTGACCAACCATTAAATAACCGTCGTTTGGTCCTATTGTTGTTCCTAAACTATATAACTGTGTGCCATCAAAGGTACTGCTGGCAATACCCATGTCAATGTAAGCAGAACTCAACGAAACGTTATCTGCAGATGCAACAATATCAGTTGATGCTTTTGCACCTGGGTTAATGTTTTGTACATTAACTTCCATGTAGTTGTTTAGGTTACCGGATGCTTGGAACATGGTTTGAGCAAATGGGGTAAAGTTTGTTATACCCGCGTACAATGCTCCACTGCCTGTCGCATCACCGTAGAATGTACCACTATTAGCAACCAGCGTATTCAACAAAACATTGGTTCCTGTAATAATACCTGTAACATATAAGTTACCAGTTAAGTAACCGTCCCCGTTAATATTAAAACCGTTGTTACCACCGATGCCACCAGCAACATATAAGGCATTGGAACTATAAGAACTTGTACTACTTTGAGTGCTGGTTACGATTAATGTTGCTACTTGATTAGTAAAACTTGGGCCGCTTGTTCCATTGCTAACCAACAATGTTCCAGCAGTACCTGGTCCGGTGAAGGCAGTTGAACCAACAGCAGATTGATAAGGTACTTGACCAGCGGTACCGCCTGCTAGATTAGTAGCAGTTGTAGCACTGCCTGCACTTAAACCACTGATAGCAGTCCAAGTGGCTGTATTTGACCCAGCAGTTAGCACATATCCGTTAGTGCCTAGAGGAATAAATGCAGTTGTGCCAGCAGCACTTTGAATAGGGATGCTACCAGTAGCACCACTAGCAATGTTTGTAGCAGTAGTAGCAGTACCGGTTAAGTTACCAACATGCAGGGTAGCAGTAACAGTGCCACCGACAAATAGTCCTCCTGCAATACCTGCTCCGCCCGCAACTTGTAAGGCGCCTGAATTAGTACTAGTTGTTGCTAATGTAGATAATATTGTAGCCGTATTTTCGACCACAATACCTTTTCTGACTCTGAAGTCAGCGGTTTGTGCTGTTATTGCCATTTATTCGCTTCCCTTTCCACGTGTAACGGCGGTTACTGATATGTTATTTATATGTTTTGGAAATTAAGGGTTAGGTACTGCTATTTAGGCCGTAGTTGATGTAGTAAAACTGATTATACCTGTGCCAGAAGTAAACACATAAATGTAGTTTCCAGATGTATTTGTAAATGAATAGTTTAGTGTTCCTGGTATAGACATAACAGCATATGTATTGGGATAACTTACTATAACCACACCTGATCCGCCATTGCCGCCGTTAGTAGCTCCCTGGCTTTGATTCTCGCCGCCGCCAGCAACTACTAAAATCTGTACTGTATTAGTAGTTAAAAAATATGTAGTTACAGGTATATGTGATTAATGTCACTGCTCCATTAAACGATAACCCGCCACTAATATTCATTATTAAATCGCAATCGCAGTACGCTGTAGTTTAATAACCATTGAACTTGGGCTAGTTGGTGTAAACTTCAATACGACATTTGTACCAGAATAAGCTGCATCAAATGTTCCTAGTTCACCGTTATTAGTCATAACCGCATATTCTGTCATGTAAACATTAGTGCCACCATCTTGGAACAACATGATTTTCTCAACATGGATATTTGGCAAATCGGTGATTTGAACTGTGTACTCTGCACTTCTGTAACTGCTTGTACTAAATGTATCCAAATATTGAGTTACGCCAGATTGTCCGCTTGATATTGTTGCGCTTACATAACTAGATTCTAAGTAAGCATTACCAGCAAATGCAGATACAGTTGTACCAACAGTACCAGTATTACCACCGTAAACTACACCGCCAACGACGACATTACCACCGACTCCAACACCACCGGTAACTTGTAGTGCGCCTGTTGTAGGACTTGTACTATTTGTAGTAGAAGTCATGTAAACAGTATTAGTAAATGTACTAATACCATTGACTGTTAGGTTACTGGTAATAGTTGCTGTTGTAGCAGTAAAGTTACCAGCACTAGCATTACCTAAATTGATTGGGCTATTTAATGTTAATGTGCCGTCAATAGTTGTAGGACCGTGTACTGTTAAACTTGTAGCAGTCACTACAGTAGCAGTAACACCTTGTAGGAAAGATTCACCATTGACCGTTAAGTTGCTGACAATAGTTGCTGTTGTAGCAGTAAAGTTTGTAGCAGTAGTTGAACCTAGTGTTGTTTGACCTGTAACAGATAAAGTAGTTGCTGTAACAAGTCCGGCTGTAACACCTTGTAAAATACTTTCTCCGCCAACTGTTAAGTTATTAACAACTGTTGCGGTGGTAGCGGTAAAGTTTGTAGCAGTTGCAGAACCAAGTATTGTTTGTCCAGTAACTGTTAAGTTACCATTTACTGTTTCATTGCCATTTACTGTTACACTTGTTGCTGTAAATGCAGTAGCAGTAACCCCTGCTAATGTACTTTGACCAACAACATTTAATGTGGTATTAATAACAGCGGAAGTAGCTGTTAATATTGTAGCAGTAACACCTGCTAATGTACTTTGACCACTAACATTTAATGTAGTAGATGTTAAGTTAGTGGCAGTTACTGCACCACCAACAAACAATCCGCCACTAATACCAACACCACCAGCTACTGTTAATGCGCCTGTATTGGTACTAGATACACTGGTATTTGCAGCATAGAAACTAGCAACAATGTTGCTGGCCAATGTGCCGCCAGTATGGATATAAACATATTTGTTAGCAGCATCTGTACCTAGTGTTAAGTTACCGCCATCAACATACAAGTAACCGTCATTGGCACCGCTAATGGTCCAAGTAGCAGTGGAGAATCCACTGTTATTGATACCCATGTCAATGTAGTTAGACGAGTCAGTACCGTTATTTGCAGTTGCAATAAAATCACTACTTGCTTGATTACCAGTACTGGTGTTTTGAATCTGTATTTGTGTATAGCCATTGACATTATTTGTCAATACCATTAATGGATTAGCTAGGCCAATAGTACTTTGTGTAGGTCCGCCGTAGAATACGCCGCCTACATACATATTTTGAGCAACACCAACACCACCAGCTACTTGTAAAGCGCCAGTATTAGTTGAGCTTGCACCAGCTGTTCCAATAACACTGATGTTTGTAGCGGTCAAGGTCTGACCAATAATCGCACTATTAGTTACATTTAGAGCTGTATTAGTGCCGGTTATTGCTACGTTAACAAATGTACCAGTAGTACCACTGATTGTATCTAAACCAACACCTTTTAAGAAAATGCTGCCGTTAACATTAACGTTACCACCAACCCACAAGTCTTGGCTAATACCGGCACCACCAGTTACCATCAAGGAACCACTTGCGCCAGTTGCCGCAGTAGCATTGTTGCCGCCACCTATAGCAATGTTAGTTGTAGTGAATAAACCTTGTGTACCACCATATCCGGTTGGATTGAATTCTAAACTGGTACTAAATGCGGTTTGACCTGGTGCAGATTGGTATGGAATCTCATAAGCCAACCCTGCTTGAATATTTGTAGCAGTAGTTGCATTACCTGCTGTCAATCCAGAAATAGATGTCCAGGTCGGTATGCCACCAGCCATTTCCAAAATAGTGCCATTGGTGCCAGTTGCAATAAATCCAGTTTGACTTGCACCTGTTTGATATACTAGCTGGCCGACTGCACCCCCGTAGATATTACCAGGAGCACCTGCTTGTCCTAAAATAGCATTAATGTTTGTTGCGGTAATGGCGCCGGCAGCATATACACCACCTGCAACACCTAGACCACCTGCAACTTGTAAAGCACCTGTATTAGTTGAACTTACACTTGCAGTAGAGTTAACTTTAACACCACCACTAGATACCCAGTTTGCAACTCCATCATAAGTTAAACTAATATAAGCAGTTGACGAACTTTGACCAATATATAAACCAGCACCGTTGGCTAATATGGCACTTGTGCTACCTGTACTTAAAACAAGAGCATTATCGCCTGAGCTAATGGTATTTTTGTTAACAACAAACTGTGTACCATCAACATACAAATCACCAGCAACATAGGCTGTGCCGCCAACATATAATGCACCACTAATGCCAGCGCCGCCAGTAACTTGTAAAGCACCAGAACCATTGGCAGCACCAGTTGCCGCACTATTAGAGTTAGCAATCAAATTGCCAGATACTGTAGCAGCACCAGATACTGTTAATGTTGTAGCTGTTACAGATGTAGCAGTAACACCTTGTAATGTACTTTGACCTGTAACAACAAGGCTTGTTGCTGTCACTAAACCAGCGGTAACACCTTGTAAAATACTTTCGCCAGTTGCATAAAAAGTTGTAACAGTAGTGATTGCAGCATTTAATGCACCTAGTGTACTTTGACCTGTTACATTTAATGTGCTTTGTAGTGTTGCCGGACCAGTAACTGTTAAGTTAGTTGTAGTAAAGTTTGTAGCAGTAGCACTAACAAATGTAGATAATCCTGTTACATTTAAAGTATTAGTAAAGTTAACAGCATTGGTAGCAGTTAATGTACCATATACAGTCGTAGCGCCGTAAAATGTGGAAGTAGTACCGACTATTAAGTTTTTATTGATTGCGGCGCCGCCAGCAACTTGAAACGTGCCAGCTTGCGATCCTTGCGTGTACGTAGCAGTAGTAACTGGGGAGGTACCTTCTACGGATAACCCTGCTCGGGTGATAAAATCTTTAGTTAGTGATGTTAGTGCCATATTAGTGTATTACCCTTCGTTAGAACGCTACCGTTGTCCTTATCAATTTTATTGTCATTGTTGTTCCTGATATGTAAGGTGTAAAATACAATCTTACATTATTATCAAGTTCAACATCTGCTGAAAACTCGCCTAATACTGTGGGTCCCACTCTGCTATACTCTGTAGAATACACATTCTGCAAGTTATCAACCAATAACAAAATCTCAACTGCTTCAAATAATGCCCCGTAACCTGCTCCTGATTCTATTTGAACTACATATTTTGCAGTTCTATAGTAGGTTACTGGATACACATCTATCACAGTTGTCGCTGTTGTATTTATTACAGTCTGCGCAGAAGTGATATCTGCGGCTAAAAGTTGTATGGCACCGCCTATAGTGATGTTGCCGCCTACCCCAATACCGTTTTTAACTACTAGTGCTCCGGTAGTAGTGCTTGTAGAGTCTGTGGCATTGGTTAAAGTTATTACTTGATCTGATATAGCACCGCGTGTTGTTACAGATTCTAATGTACTAATATCGCTAAAATACAAAGTATTAGAAGTAGCAGTAATTAAAATATCAGGCCCAGATTGTACAACATTGAAAAAACTAGCGGTTGTGAGTACTTGATGGGCTTGCAAATAAAGGTTCCCGCCTACCCATAAATCTCGGCCAATGCCAACACCGCCTTGTACAACTAATGCTCCTGTTGTAGTAGACGTTGCATTTGTATTATTAGCAATATTTTCAGTACCAGTTAATGTTAAGTTTCCAGTGAGGTTAGTGGTTCCACCAACAGTTAAGTTACCTCGAATACCAACCCCTCCAGCTACAGTTAGTGCGCCTGTAGTAGTCGAGGTCGATGCTGTTATATTTGTAAGACAAATAGTTTGATCAGTTGTATTTCCACGAAGTGTTACTGATTCTAATGTGCTAGTATTCCATATAGTTGCGGTAAATCCCACTGTGGCAATAGCAGTATCAGTGCCAGCTAACAATGTCATAACACCTTGTGAACTGGTGTTAGATTGTGTAATATATTGATAGATAGTAGCACTGGTAATAACCACTGCGCCGCCTACGGTAGCTGTATTACCGGTTACCACAAAATTGTAGGTAGTAACTGTAGACACATTTTGTGGTGCTACCGTTTGTATTGACCAAACTGAACCGTTCCAAATGTATGTTTGGCCGCTGGCTGTGGTATATTTTTGTCCGATTGTTGGGTTACTTGGAAATCCTAATGTTGCCATATTTTTTACTCTTTATAGTTGTGCTATTTGTACCCAGAAGTAGTTTGTACCGTCAAGGATATATTGATATTCTGCCAATGTATCCGAGTTAATCCAAAAATCTCCTATGTTAGGTAATAGCGGAACTGTTGTACTTACCGTTACTTGTGGACTATATAGTTTATAGTTTTCTTGTGGATTACCGTCTGCACTATAGATACTACCTTGTACACCCACACCTCCGGCAACAGTGACTGCTCCAGATGTTTGATTTGTAGAAGGTGTAGTATCTGTTACACTAATATTAGTAGCAGTGGTTGACAACAGATTGGCATTCTTTGGAGTAGATGCTCCAATGACTATATTATCAATGTGGCCAGTAACAGAAGGATTAACAACTACAGTGCCAATAGGACTTAACGTTACTGTTCCTGTACCTGTAGCATTTAAATTAGCGCCTACAAATAAACTGCCGCTTAGTCCGGCGCCGCCGTAGACATTAAATGCACCAGTTGTAGTTGAAGTAGAATCATCTCCTAGTCCAACACCTACATCTGCATTTAATTCTAAATACCCCGAACCGTTGTAATAAAATACCGAACCTATATTGATTTGATTATCTAATCCGTCTACTAAGTTTGAACCTGCTATGGAAATATTGTTATTACCCTTGGTCATATTATAGGCCACTGTTGGTCCTATAAAGACATTGTAACTACCTGTTGTAAACCCAGATGCAGCGCCATGTCCAACAAATATATTTTGATCTCCGTCATATATACTATTGCCTGCATTAGTTCCAAGAGCAATATTATCAATATTAGAAATAACACGGAATACTGTTCCGCTGTTTACATATGTTGAACCCTGTGTACTAACAGGAGTTCCGGTGCAGTTAACATCTCCTTGTGAAAATAAAGAAAATGTATCTGTAGTCAAAGATTTAGCACGGAAATAGTTTCCGTTAAGTGTACCATTAACCGTTCCAACTGTTCCGTAGATTGCTATTTCTGTACCTGTACTCAGCCCGTGATTGGGGACTGTAACAACAGTTGTAGATCCTACGGCCAATGAAGTAATGTTTCCAATAAGAACTTGAGGAATAGTACCAGCTGTGTATAAACTGCTATCACCAATCGCTATAGTATTTGTTAAGTAAGTACCGGTACTTAGTGCATAGCGCCCAATAGCAATAGAGTTTACAGCACCGCTTGCGCCACCAGTATATAATTCTTGTAATGCACCCCATCCGATAGAAATACTATTTTCACCATCTGCTTTACCGTCAGTAAAATTTACTTTACTAAAAGGATCTCCGGTGATAACAATGTTATTTTGATTAGGATTTCTTCCTTGTCCTACACGCAGACCATTTATATAGATATCTTCACCTGTGTGTAATCCATTAGCAATACCGACGCCACCGTGAACAACTAAAGCACCTGTACTGGTTCCAGTATTAACAACATTACCTGTAATGTATACAATACCTGTTGTTCCAGTACCTAGTAATGTAACATTACCATCAGGTAGTAGACTATAAACTTTTCCGTTTGTAAATTCTAAGTTACCTAAACTTGATACAAATGTAACTTGCGAACCAGAGTTAGCAACAAGTGTATAACCTGTGCTAGTGGTAGGTGTAGGCCCCAGTTGATACTGTACATTGGTTAAGTTAGCATACCCTAATGGTCCGCTACTGTTTAATCTTGATCCACTTAGTAATCCCGGCATTTTTATATCCTATTATGAGTTAGCAGTTTCAAGTACACTTAAAACTAACTGTAATGTTCCTGGTGTGTCTGCATATGCATAAACTTTATCTAGTTGTTCAAGAATTAGTTTGCCGCTTAATGGACTACCAGCATCGTTTGGAGGGATTCCGTAGTTTACTACCAAAGGACTGATGGTATTTCCAGGTTGACCACCATTGCCCTGTGCATCTGCTAGTACAGGTCGGTTTCTGTAATGAGCAAAACTTACAGAATGAGTTTGTGTGGTTAGGTTTGCAACCTGGGCCATCAGAATGATCGATGTAATACCAATAGGTGCTGTATAAACCGATGTCCAGTTTGTAGAAGTCAACACCGCTGTTTTTGTTTTAAATGTGTTTAATGGTAGTTGTGCCATTTTATCTTATCCTTATAATGCTTCGATTGCTAGAATGAACGGTGTCATATTAGCAAATAATGATTGTACAAATGTTCTACCACTAATAACACCAGTGGCCTGACTAATAACCAAACTAGGACCGATACGGAAATCGCCGTTTTGGTCAGTCGAAGTAAAGAATACTTTACCACCGCCTAGTTGAACTGTTTCTCGTGCCTGTATAGGGTCTGCTTGTCCTACTTGAGGCAATGCTCCGTAGTTAGTTCCAGCACCAACGTATTCAAATACATATCCAGAAGCAGATATGTAACTGCGTTGATAGAAGTTAACAGTTGCACCGTCCGGGAATAGTGTAGGATCTGTTACTGCCTGTTCCATTTCTACAATGTGATATGTGCCTGGACGACTCCAGTAACTCAAACCAGCATAGACCATATTGTAGTTGCCGCCTGTTTCTAAATCATATATTAACTGTTGTAGGATTAATGCAACATCTCGTACACATTTTTGTGCTTGTCCGTGACTCATTGTTGCACCGTTGTATACACTAGCATAGAAATGGTTAACATATGCAACAACTTCAGCGGTCATGAAGCTCAAGTTGGCATTGATTAAATCAATAGCACTACCTGCTCCATTTGGTATTGTTCCTGTTTTTGTAATCAAACTGCTTGGGACAACACTCAATGCAGCATTTAAGTTAGTTGCAGTAACAATAGTTTCCAAATAACCAAAACGCAAATCAATAAATGGCTGAGATGCGCTACCACCTGAAAAACTACTATTAGTTACCTGCGTTACAGTATTTTGATATGTAGGACTATAAACTGTATTGTTAATAACATAATCGGTTAATGTGTTTAGATAACGAATAGCAGCAGCATGTGCATCTATTTGGCTAACTGTGGGACCATTAAACAATGGATTTGTATTAGCCGACAAGATATTTGTTCCTGTAACATACGGTTGATTAGCAACATTACTAGTCAACACATCATAGTAAGCATTTCCTGAGAAATAAATCGTAAAGTAACTACTATTGTCAGGGAAACTTGCACCACTAGTCAATGCTTGACTTAGAGTAATACTGTTATAGTTAATGTCTACAACAGTTGTACCGGTAGCACAATAAAGAACACCATAGTTTGTATTCACTACGGGAGGAGGATTTTGAGTTAAGAATCCAGGGGCTCCTGTATTTTGAATAGCAAGTACCGTACCAGTACTGCTAATATAATTTCCAAATTCATCATGTTTATATGGGAATTTATCATAAGGGAAACCAAACTGGTCAATAACATAGACATTGTTTCCAATATGTACATCAGTAGTATCAACACCAGACAATGAAATTGTACCAGTTATTAAAGTACTGGTTGTAGGTTGTGCATTTAAGAACCCTTGGATAACAACACCATTAGCAGCTAGTTCCGGACTGTTATATGCACTGCTATATGAAGACGGTGGAACAACTTCCATAACCAAACTAATGTGTGGTCGATTGTCTATATCTGGAACAAAGACTTCAATATTACCTTTACTATCTGGGAAATACCCTTCTGGATAATATTGGTCTAAAGAGTTGGCACCGTATACTTCTTGTGGACTAAATGGATATGCTCTATTGATAGGATTATAAACGGTACCACTGAATGCACGACTACCGTAACCCTTAGCAACCAAGCAAAGGTCACCAAAGTTAGCATTACTATTAACAATACTAGCAATACCACCGTTGTCAACTTGAACACCTACGCTGGCAAAAATTGTAAACACAGAAACTAACTGTGCATAGCCATTGTTAGTAACTTTAACACCAACGCCGCCTTGAGTTAACTGTGTAAACGCATCATAAACAAAAGACTGGATAGGACTGCGATCACTAACTACTGAGCCATCAACTAAACTTCCGCCCATAGCACCTATCGAATCAACTTTACGACTATCCCATGTGCTTGTGCTACCTGTTTGTGTTAAAGAAAGTGCATCAACTTCTGAGTTTTGTAATGGGAATACACGAGTATTGCCAAAATATAATGTAGCATTATTTCCTGCTCCGATGGTAGCAGTACTTAGACCAAGAATGTAGGTTCCAGTAGCCACAGGTGTTATCGATGTTATAGTAGGTGAGCTCTTTACATCTAAACCATTAGTTCCTGTTAATGCAAATATACCTCCCCCTGCATAGACTGGTGGAGCAAAATCTGGACCTTGATTAATAATAGTACTAATAATGCCAAAGTTTCTAGCAATAGCCTGTTGTGGCATATAGTTACCACCATATTGGAAGAATGGATTGATAACTTGTTTAGCCACAGTACCAGTTATTACAGCAACAGGTTGATTATTGGCAATTTGTTGTGCAATAGAACTAATGTAACTGATTGCTTGAGTAGTTGTTGTAAGCTCGTTAGCAATATAGTTATAGCCTTGATTCCAATAACTTAATCCTGCTTCGACACTGCGTTGATTTCCGCCTAATAATACATCTTGGCTAACAGCATCAACCATTAAACCAATGTCACGATAGCAATATCCTTGATCGTAGGCAAATGGGGTAATGCTGGCTGTTTTTGCAAGATAGGCAAGGACTTCTGCTATGATAAAACTACGGTTAGCATGTAATAGTGCCCATGCATTTTGTGCGTTAGCATCATATGATGGTGTCAAACTCTGCGGAGTTTTAGGTCCAGCAGCACTTGGTCCGTTAACAATAATTTTTGTGATCTCGGCAATCTTTTGTTTTAACTGTTGTGCTTCTATTACAGTTGCCGGAGTATAGCCCACAACAACTTGTGGGACTACTGATTGATAAGGATTAGCAATGGTATTACCGGTTACAATATTTTGTACAATGTTTCCAATAAAGTTATAAGCTGAAATTGTTTCAGGAACTTCTGCCGGAAGCTGTGTATTGTTGTTGTAACCCCAATAGTATACACCGGATTTAATACTTTGAATATTTCCGCCATGTAATAAGTCAAAGGATACAGCATCAATCATATAGCCAACATCTCTAAAACATGTTGCAGTTGTATAAGATAATGTCGGATAGTTGATATACAAGTAACTCATCACACTATTTTGGAATGATGTTCGATGTGCTTGTATTGCATTATAGGCAGCAACATAGGTTGCAGTTGTGGTAGCAGTTGTTCCAAACTTAACTTGATCAGTAATACCGACTACACCATTAGAAATAATGTTTGTTATAGTACTAAACAATCCAGTAACTAATGTACCAATAGCAGGGCTACCAAATGTAGTAGCAGTATTAGCTACCAAAGAACTCAAGAAGTTAGTAGCAGAAACAATGGCAGAAACTTCTGATCCTACATTGCCTGTGTAACTACCTTGGCTCCAATATTGTAAACCAGCAAATGTACTATCGCTTAGGCTTGCATACAACATGTCCATACCAATAGCATCGACAATCAATCCAGTGTCTCTACTGCATGTTGCTGTATTGAATACAAATGTCGAAGTAGAGTTATATGTGTAATCGATCCATGCTAGAGTTTCAGCAACTAAGAACGAACGGTTTGCTTCGATGATATTATAGGCATTTACAAAATCCTGAGAAGGATTTACAGTTAAACTAACTGGAGTAAACTCGTAGCCCGTAGGTCCATTGGTAATAATGTTTGTCAGAGTACTGACAATAGTAGTTACGGTATTGGCCACAGTAACATCAGCAAGTGGCAAACTTGTTACAGGCAGTACCTTAGTTTGATAAGGATTATATCCCGAAGGATTAGTAATCAATGTTCCGATTACAGAACCCAAGAAACTAAATGCTTGAGAAGTTGCAAATGTTTCTTGAGGGATAACTGTAGATCCATTTTGTGAATAATAGCTCAATCCACTTTGTATTGCTTGACGATTTCCGCCGTATAACAAGTCAAACGATATTGAGTTAATAATGTAGCCAATATCTCGAACACATGTAGATGTATTAAAACTTGTTGATGGATAATTCAATCCAGCAGGACTTTCAATATAAGCAAGAACTTCGGCCTGCATATATGGAATATTAGCTTGTAGCAATGCATAGGTATTTTGTACACTACTTAATGTACTAGCTGTACCGCCATTAGAAACAATTAAATCTGTCCAACCTGAAACATTACCTCTTAGAATACTTAGAATGGTTGCAAACTCAGTATTAACAGTTGCAACTTCTGCGGCAGTACCTGGCTGAATGTTAGTGATTTGAGTAGCATTACTATAACGAGTAATACCCAATAACAAATCATCAGTAGCAGTTGTGTTTGTAATGACTTTGTTTGCTATAGTTTGTAGATATGCTATTGCCGCAGTGGTTGTGGTAATTTCATTAGGGATATTACCTGTATAACTACCTTGATTGTAATATTGTAAACCGGCAAAAGTTGTTTGACTATATTTTGCTGTTGGGAATAATAAATCTGTAGCAATGCTATCAACTATCAATCCGGCATCGCGTTGGCACTTAACCTTGTTATAAGGCAAATAACTAGGACCAGTAGGTTGTACTAGATTCCAGTTAATGTAGTTGAGTGTATTCTCTTGAATAAACTTTCTGTTGGCCTGTAACAATATTTCAGCACTTACATAGGCTGCATCTGGACCAGTACTTGTATAACTTGCAGGAGCAGCCTGAGGACCTTGTACAATAATATCTGTTACAATATTAAACAATGAACTAATAGCTGTACCAGCAACACCACCGTCTACTAAAACGGTATTGATAACCTGCGGAACATTTGGAATGTTAACTACAGGAGGAAGAACTGTACAAGTGTTATTAACGATAACATCTTGAATCAAATCATTTAAGTAGTTGATTGCAGCCACACATTGTGGAATAGAGTTAGCAATGTAACTAACTGGGCCGTTCCAATATGCATTTCCAGATTCTACTGCTTTCTGATTACCACCATAGGCAGCATCATAGGCAATATTTTCAACTAAAATACCTGCGTCTCTATACGATAACTGTATTGTAGAAGTATCGTAGCTAACTGTTTGCATAGTTGCAGCAATAAATGCAATAACTTCTGCTTGAATAAACGCACGATTTGCATGTAATAAAGTCCAAGCATTAACTGCGTTAGTATCGTTGGTTAGTGTTAAGTTTTGTGGAGTCTTAGGACCAGAAGCCACAGGACCATTAACAATAATATCTGTGATAACATTGATATTATTTTGTAGAATGTTAGCTTCAGCGATAGTTCCTGGTGTTCCAGATATTACCTGTGTACTATTACTATATTTTTTAGGAACAGATTGACCTGTTACAATGTAAGGAATGATACTTTGAATGAATGTATATGCCGCGGTTACTTGTGTTATTTCGCTAGGCACTTGTGTGGATGTTGTATAACCGTAATAGTAAACACCCGATTTCAAACTTTGTAGATTTCCGCCATGCAACATGTCAAAGCAAACAGAGTCAATAATGTAACCAACATCTCTATAGCAAGTTGCTGTTGTAAAGTTTGAAGCAGAGTAGTTTAATCCAGAAGGAGAAACAACATAGTTGTAGACTTCTTGTTGTAAAGTAGTTCTAGCTGACTGAACAGCATTATAAGCAGCATTAATAAACACATTAGATGTAGACAAACTTTCTGGAACAACTTGATTTGTTATGTCAGTTGGAGTGCCAGCACCTAATATAGTGGTAATAGTATTAAACAATCCGTTTGTAATCGATGTAGCAGTTGTTCCGCCAATACTAAAGTTAGTAATAGTATTTGCAACTAATGATTTTAAGTAGTTAATAGCCGCAGTAGTTGTTGTTAACTCTCTTGCTATTTGTCCTGTATAGCCGCCTTGACTCCAGTATTGTAGGCCAGCAAATGTACTATCGCTAGTGCTGTTGTACAACATGTCCATGCTGATTGCATCAACTATTAGTCCTACATCTCTACTACAAGTAGCAGAGTTATATGAGAATGTACCATTAGCAAAGGTGTTAACAAGATAAGATGCAACTTGTGCTTGTAAGAAAGGTTTATTAGCCAACATCAATGTACGAGCATTGAAAAATCCTGGATTTTGTTGACCAACTGTGGCATTCATACCAATGGCTAGATTTTCAGCAGCGGTATAAACCCATACTGCGCCTGTATCTGTAGCAGTATATGCATCGTACAATCTAGGATTAGATTTTGAACTCAGCAAGTTAGCGGTGGCCACTGTACCTGTAAAGTTAAGTGTAGATTGTAAACTTCCTGTATATTGTGTAGCAGCTGATCCAGCAGGGCCTGCATTAATAAAACCATTGATTGGCATATTTTCAATATAAACAGTGATGCTAGTTGTGTTAGCGGCCCATGTACCTGTACCCACGGCAACAGGAACTTGTACAGTTTGGTCAGGAGTAAACAATGTACCGTCAACTAACCATGGTCCAGAAAGATTAGTACAGTTCTGAATATACGGCGAATGGAATAAATCGATTTGTTTTCCTGGAGGGAACGCTGTACAATATGCACCTCGGTTTGTTCCGTTTATATAACCAGTACCTGGTAACAATCCGCTACGCCCATTTAAGAACTGCATGAATGCTAGATAGCAACCAGAGTTCATGTGGAACAAGTCTTGTGTCTTGTTGATAGGTTCGATACCTGTAGTACGAATATCTGAACCCATAACGCTAGTATATGGTTTCAGTTGAATAGGGTTATCTTCTAAATAATGCCCCGGAGCAACACGAATTTGTGTGCCTGGTTGATAATAAGGACTTTTAACAGCACCACTAACTGTACGGCAAGCACGGCTTGGATCCATAGCACGACCGTCATTAGTGTCGTCACCGTCCATGGTTACATACAATACATTAGTAACAACCGGTGCAGTACCAACAGGGTTATTACCGCGAACACGGATGTCACCAAATACATCCATAACGCCGCCACCGACGACATTACCGTTTTGATTCTTAGGAAGATTAATGCCGTTATTAGGACTTACAGAAATATTACCTGAGTTATTTCCTAAAAATTTTGTATAGATATTTTCTAAGTATGCTGTTGCCCAAGCAGTTCCAGTATCACCAATAGAACTAGGTGCTACAGTTGCAGTAGAACCAGGCAATACATTGCCGCCGATATAAATGTCTTGACCAATACCAACACCACCGGTGACTGTAAATGCACCAGTAATAGTGCTTACTGAGTTAATAGTAGCAGCAATATGAGCTTGATCTGTTGTTAATAAACCAGCAGCAGGGTTATAAGTTAAACCAAGGCTTGAAGGATAAATGCTGGCATTGTCGCCGTATAGTTGGGCTCCAGGTACAGTTAATCCTGTGGCGTCTGTAAAGGTAGGATAATAAATTTGATTATTATCAACAGGTTTAACAGTGATAAAAGAACTAGTAGAAGCTGTATTAGCATAGGCAACACGACCGTAAATATAGCCGCCGACTGCTAAATCTTGTTCGATGCCGACGCCGCCTTCAAAATATGCCTGAGCTTGTTGGCGTTCTCCAGTACTGCTATATAATGTAGGAACTCCGTTTAAATCAAGAGTCCCAGTTACTGCACCTACCGATAATCCATACCCGTCAATTTTTTTATTATTTACAGGGTTAATACCATTTGCATAAGGGGCGCCGCCTGGATTATCAATTGCATTACCTGGGTTATTATCGTTACTTTGAATGTAAGCATTACTTGCTTGCAAAGTTGGAGTTAAATTATTACTTACTAAAAAGTTTCCAGTTGCCTGAACATAAGAGGTTTCTAATGTGATAGCGGTAGAAGTAATAGCGTTATTACTACTTGGAGCCACCATTCTTGAACCGATTATTTTTGCCATTTCTTATTCCTTTAGAGTATTTATTACATTAGCTGATTTGAAGTGAAACAGCGTAGAGCACTGGAAATGTTTTATGAGGCCATGCAGGATGGCTTTTATATCTTAATGTTATACCGAAACTTGGATCTTGTATCATATCAGAAGTTAGGTTGGTAACTTTCCATTTGGTAAGATCTCCCGAGTAAGTAGTTATTGGATATAACAAACTTTCATTTTGACTCACTGTTGTAATAAACGCTGGTTGTGCTTGATTTTCCCCGATTAACTCACCTTGATAGCAAAGTTGAATTGTATCATCTGCTATCCTACCACCACGATTCATTTCTACTGTAAGACTTATATCCGATATAGTGTCAGGAATAGAATCAAAATTAAATCCTGTCAACTGTACATACCAAGTATTATAAATTAAATCATATTTAGGACTTCTTGCTATATGCAATAAAGGTTTTACTGTAGATATACTTGTTTTTCCTCTTGTAGTTAACAATGGAAGATTATTATCCCAAGCAATATCAACTTCTGAGTTGTCTGCATATTGTGTTACTACGGTTGGAGTGGTCATCCTGTATTTACCTGATTTGAATCTATGCGTAGTAAACAAAAAAGGACTCCGAAGAGTCCTTTTTATAAACTAATAAAATATTAGTAAGTTTGGATACCAACGCAAGCGCCGGCTTGAGTAGATACTGTACCACTAGCATTACCCCAACCTGCAACCCAACGCACTTCTGTTCCATTTGCAAATACAAAAGAACCATTTACAGTTTGACGAATAACACGAGCTTTACGGCTTGTTAACTTTGTAACAACATAAGTGCTACCATTAGCATCTTTAGCAATAATGTTCATTTGACCTGCAACTAAAGAAGCTGCTGCCGCTGTAGAAGTTGTTAACTTGCAGATAGCACGACCTTGATCGTTTTCAACTAGATAACGATGGCTACCTTCTTGTTTTAGAATTGCCGCAGTTGTAGCTGATCCTCCTGGAATAAATGCTGTACAAGCAATATTACCTGTGTCATCTTCTTGAGCTGTTAGGCTAGCGGTAATAACTGCACCAGAACCGTTATCGCTAAATGTTAAGTTAGAAGAATTATTCCAAGTACCGTTGTTGTTTACTGTACTAGTAATGATGTTACCGTTAATAGCAGTAACATAACCGTTAATACCAGTTATTGCACCAGAAATTAACATACCAATGCTGATACCAGCTGTGGTTGATACAGTGAATGTGTTAGTAGCAGTTACACCAGAGTTAACTGTACTTGTGACTGTTGCTGGTTTAACAATAGTAATAGTAGCTGTACTGTAACCGGCGCCGACATTAGTAGCATTAATGCCTGTAATGCCACCTGCTGGGCTACCTGTTGGACTATTAATAGTCAATGCAAATGTTGCTTGTACTCCATCAGCAAGGCCTTCAGTCGGTGCTGAAACAGATACAGTAGTACCTTGTGAATAGTGTGTACCGTTCGAAGTAAGTGCTACAGCAACACCTTTATATTTTACTGCTACGCTGGCATCGGCAGCGCCTTGTTTTACAAAATATCTCTTTTTAATTGGACGTCCCATTTTGTTTCTCCTTTATGTTTATATGACAGTTCTATTGCCTACGCGGTTGGGGTTCCGCATAAACTCTCCGTTAAGAGCGAACAGTATATTTAATAAAAAACGCCCCGAAGGGCGTTTTTAGTGAGGTTAAAAACCAATAAAATATTATTGGAAGCTAACTGTAGAGCTGTTGATAGCAACTTTGCTCAAGTAGTCAGCAGCATTGCCTAAGCTAGATGCTGTGTTGTTCAACTCGACATAGCCGTAGCGTGTCAAGAAGCCAACTACTGGTTCGAATGTTGCTGGATCTAGAACAACACCAGAGCTCATTAGAGGAATATAAGGGCAATAGAACGCAGCAGCATCTGCTTCGCTAGAACCTTTATAACCAATCATAACTTGGTTGCTGTCAGCGCCTGTGTCGCTCAAGTAAGCGTCAACATAAATCTTCATAGCGCCATTCAATGTACCAACAAACTTGGTGTTTGTAGGAGCTTCGAAAGTGCCTTCTGTTGTACGAGCAAAAGCGCTTGTAGTAGCAGATTGAAGAATTGTCAATGCTTGGTTAGAAACAACAGCCCAGTTACCTGCGCCGCGACGTGTACGTTGGGCGATCAAGTTGCTTGCGCGGTTGATCATAATAGCTAGAGCAGCGTGTTCGTCACCAACGAAAGTTGCTGTACCGCTAACCAAAGATTGGTCATATGTATAGTCAACTGTAGCCAAGCCACGTAGGCTAGCTAGGATTTCTTGGTCGATTTCAGCTGTGATTTCTTGTGCTAGAGCAGCCATGATTTCTGCTTCGATGTCAATACCTTGTTGGGCTTGTGCATCTTGAGCAGCTTCAAAAGTCCAGCGAGCGCTTAGTTTACGAGACTTAGCTTCAACTGGAGCTTTCAAGATTTGAATGCTCATGCGGTTACCTGGTGTACCTTCAAGTGCGCTTGTTGCGGCTGCACCTGGATAGGTAGCATTGTTGTTACCAGAATAGGCTTGAGCGATTTTGAATGGGCTCAATGCTTCTTCACCAGCTACAACTTCGTTAGAGCTATCAGCATAACGAACACGTAGTGTGTGGATTTGACCAACTGGACCAGTCATTGGTTGAACGCCGATGATTTCGTTGGCAATAACTGTAGGCATAACACGACGGATAACAGGTAGAATAACACGGTTAAGTGTTGCTACGTTACCAGCACTAGTTGCACCAGCAGTTGCGCTTTCAGCCAAATACTTACGGGTGTTTTCTAAGCAAACTTGCATAGAAGAACGACGAGTACCTGATAGGCCTTCAAGCAGAGCTTCTTTGGTCTCTGACCATCTTTCATTTAATAGTTGTGACATTTTATTTGTCTCCTTGAATTATAAATTATTTGGATAGACCCGCTAACTTGCGGATGTCCAAAATGTTATCTAAGCCTACCTCGGCTTTCATTTCACGATTTCCAGTAACAGGTGTAGCACTTTCACTTAAAACTGCTTTCTTAGGAGCGGCTTTACGTGTCTGTCCTTCCATTACTGCTGGTAGGTATTTGTCAAAAGATTCATTTAGTTTTTGTGTTGGAACGGATTCCAACAATTCTTTCATGATCTCTCTCTTATCGGCACCCAACGGGGCCAACAACTCGCCTAAAGCAGCTTTGCGTTCCATCAAATCTTTTGTAACGCGAAGATCGCGTTGTACGGATTCGACCAAACTTGCTTTTTCTGCAACGGCTTGTTTTGCTTCAGCTAGTTCTTGTTCTTTCTTCTTGATGATCGTTAACAATTTACTTGTTTCAGATTTCTCATTTAGAAAGGAACCAGCAAACTCTTGTGCAAATGCTTCATAGATCTTACGACCAAAGTCATTGTTACGAGCACTGTCAATATCTTCTTTCAATTGTTTGATTTCAGATGTTAACTTTGTAGTAACAGTGGCTTCAACAACCTTACTAGCTTGTTGAATGAAACGTTGCTTGATTTCTCCAAACTTGCTTTTTGCTTCACGAACTAGCTTAACTTTAGTTTCAGCTAGATCTCGCTTGTCAGCAGCAAACTCGTTGATTTCTTTAGCTAGAGCGTGAACTACGAATTGCTCTAACTTGTTGAAATTCTCAGAAACTTTTTTACGGTCTCCTTGGAACTCAACCAATTCTTTTCCTAGTTGATTGATGATAAAACTTTCTAACTTTTTAGCATCTTCAGCAATACGTTGTTTGTATTGTGCTTTTGCTTCAGCTAGGGCCTTTTTATCTTCATGCAATTCGGACATCTCAGCGGTTAGGCGATCACTTAACATCTTGTCGATTGCTTCTACCATAACTTGTTTGTCATGTGTATACTTTTGTGCAAACTCTTCACGAAGTTCAGCAGTCACTTGGTCGCGTGTTTCTTGTAGTTTAGTCGCAAGAGCAGTTTCGACAACTTGTTGTGTCTCTACTGTCATTACACCTGACTCTACTAATTGTTTGAATGCGTCCAACATTTATTTCTCCTCGGGCTTATTTTAGACCTTTAATAATATTCAAGAGACTCTCTTGAAGATATTTCTGGGCCTTTGGATCTTCTTTTACTTCTTGTGCAACACGGAACGCTCTATTCCCGCCACGAGCATTCATTATATGCTCGTAAACTGGAGTAGGATACGCACCTGGAGCACTGGGTTGAGCAACTACATCTACGGTGATAATTTCGAAGTCGGATACATGGCCGTTCATGTCGTTGACATTGCCACTACCACGAGAACTCACGCCAAGTTTTACACCTGCTTCGAGCATCGTACGAACTAGTTGTCCCATTGGCGTAGGTAAAATTTTCATCTTACCATAGCCATTTGGACCTTCCATCCACATCTGAGTAATCATATGGGATACACGGTCTAAATTTACTTTTAAGTCATCAGGATGGTCAACTTCACCTAACACACTATAACCGTTTTTAATTTGGTCGTTTAATGCGTTAACTGCACGTTCAATTTCATCTACTGGGTAGACACGTTGATTTGCATTACGGATACCACCTTGGATAGCAATGCCTTTTAGGTAAAGACTTTTGCCATCCTTGTCGTCAGACTCCATAACAATAGAAGCCTGATCGAAACTTAGGTGTTCACGTAGATAAGAATATTTGCTCATCCTGTTTCTCTAATTAAGCGTTGCGGTTAGGGGCGCCGTTGATAGGGCTCTTAACTTGGCCAACACTAGTTTGACCTGCTTTGTCACCTGTTCCAGAACCAACTGGTCCGGCTGCTTTGTTGTTACCTGGGTAACCGGCACCTTGTTTGCTTAGTGTTTTAACGCCAGACTTAACGCCATCAACGTTGTGCATACCCTTAGCAAACTTTTCACCCTTTTCTGGGTTGATACCTTTGTGTACTTTAGCAGGACTTGTGCCAGTATTGCTTTCGCCTTCTGTGTAATCTTGTGCTAGATTAGCAGCGGTTGCACCACTTTCTGGTTTACCTTTACCAGAACTTACTGCACTTTTGCCTTCGACTGGAGCACTTTGTTTTTCACCAGTGCCAGCACCTAGGTATTGACCTTGAGATTTTTGTGTGTTTCCACTGTAATCGTGGCCAACTTTCTCAACATACTCACGTGTCATACGACGACCTTCCATGAAGCCCATTCCTTCGTCTTCATCTTCTTCGTCGCCAAATTCTTCTTCACCTTCTTCGTCACCCATTTCGGCTTCTTCTTCACCTTGGGCTTGTTCTAGTTCAGCAAAAGCGGCTTCAAGTTCAGCAATAGCGTTCTTGATGTCCATGATTGCGGAATCTTCTTGACCTTCATGACCGTGTTCGTCGTCAGCTGGAGCATCAAAGTTGTCGCCATCAGTGGAGATTTCACCACCAAAGTCGTCTGTTTCGTCACCAGTTTCGTCACTGTCCATCATGTAAGAATCTTCTAATTCTTCATCACCTTCGTCCATTTCTTCTTCTTTGGACTCGTCCATTTCTTCTTCATCGTCCGCAGCACCTTCTTCTACAGATTCATCTGCTTCTTCGTCGGCTGCTTCGTCCATTTCTTCATCTTCTTCTTCAGCGATAAGGTTTTCATAGATATCGCGTGACTTCTCGACAACGATTTCGTGGAATAGAGCGTTAGCACCTTCCATGTCTTCGTTTACAAGTAAGTCTAGTAATTGTTCAAATTTTGTAGACATGTTATTAATTTCTCCTATTAGGGTAGCGGCAAGGCTGTAGCAATATTTACACTACAGTAATATTACGTGCTGGAAATAGGCTGAAAACGAATCGTTTTGGCCTTAAAGTGACAGAGTTAGACTCTTTTTTGACTATTTTTTGTTAAAAATATTTAGTTTCTGTATCTAAGAGTTATATAGAGCGTTAAGTAGTACCAGCTTCTGGTGGAGGAGCGGCATACATTTTACGCACTAAACCCATTTCTTCTCTATGTTCGCGAGTGTGTGCTTCGCTGGCTTTTCTAATGTCATTGATCATTTTTAAAGTCAAACGAGTCTTACGATAGTCGGTTCTTTTAAGGATGTTGTCAGTGTCGTTTTGGCTGACATAACGATCATCCTCTTTAGGACCGGCTTGGTCGCGATCAAAATAAATGAATTCTCTTAAAAACATAGTGTTATTTATACAGCAGGAGCTGCTTCCCCGGCTCCGCTACCTGCGGTTGGAACAGGAGCGCCGCCTTCTGCTGGTTCTTCTCCCATGGCTTCTGGGCTAGGTTCTGGAGCAGATAATGAACTAATATCCCCGCCAATACCGTTTGCAGTAATACCTGCACTACGCATTTCGCTACTAGCACTCAAGAATTGATCTTCATCAACATTTTCTTCTTTCCATAAGGTAGCATTTTGTGCAACTTCTTCTTTGGTTAGTCCCAAGAAACGTTCTAGAGCAAATCGTTTACTAATGAAAGGAATAGCAACCATGGCGTTAAATGTATTAACACGGGCAGTATCCATTTCAGCTTGACGATAGGAGGCAAAGTTTTGTGGAGGATTAAATTTAATGTCAAAAATATTGCTATCTACATTGATACCTTGGGTATGTAAGTATACCTTAAACTCTGTATCAAATGGCTCATTCATCAATGATTGTAGTCGCTCGCAATACTTGTTAAATCTTAGTTCTTGAATATAGGCTGTCCCAACTCGTCCATCATTAAAGCTGCTACCTCCGTCATCGCTACTAGTTGGTAAGTAAGAACTTGGAATACGCAAAGCGCGAAATAGTTTATTAGTAAAGTACTTAAGGTCATCAATTTCTCCTAAGTTTTGACCGCCTTGTAAGATTTCAACCTTACTACCACGACCTTCAGCAGTTGTTGGGAAGAAGTAATCTTCATTAATGCTTAAAGGATTATAACTTGCATCAATTACACTTTGGCCACCACCACCTGCACTAGGAATACGGCGTTGGTTAATTTCATTTTTAACACGTTCAACGAATGCCATGGCCAAGTGACTAGGCATATTACCTACGTCAATGTGGAACACACGACGTTCCGGAGCACGTTGTATACGATAGATTAAGATAGCATCTTCTAGTAGTTCTTTTTGTTTGAACACTTTAAAGATACTTTCCATTAAACTATTACCAAATGGGAAGTTGTTGTCTAACCCTTCACTCATGCTAATATGGATTACATGACGAGCATCAATAGCATATTGATTTTGATTTTCACTAAAACGACTGCTATTGGCAGTTGTAGGGAATGATCCAGTCATGCCCCTTGCCCCGCCTGCAGCGCCGCCGCCGCTTCCATAACTACCACCAAACTGGCTTCCGCCACCATTTTGATTGCTAGGTTGAATAGCAGTTGTACTTAGAGCTTCGAAGTTTGGATTAAAATCACGAATGTGATATTGTTCAGGCTTCTTGCCTTCGCTTTCATTTACAATAATCTTGTCTACTTTAGCTGGATCAACATACATCCATGCCTGTGTTTCTGGGTCACGAACAAAGAAACTATCACCAAATTTAAATGCATTTCGTACGATTTTAAACATACGAACAGGAAACTTGTTTAACTTACACCACTGTTGTAGGTACTTTTTAATGATTTTAATTTCAGTCGTAGTAGCTTGTTCTTTGAATTTGATTTGAAAAGGAGTACCGTTTTCTTCGTTTAGCTGTGTACAAAACTCTGCTAAAATATCAAACGCTGCGTTGACTTCACTGTCGGAATCCATTGTATCATACTGTCCATAACGCTCTAAACGGTTGGGGTGACCAGCATAAACGTCAGGAAGATAGCTAGAATAGTTTGAACGACTAGGGTTACCGCCCGAGTTTATACTCGTGCTACCACTAATGGTGCTCAGTTTACCCGATAGATTAACGGGTGTAAAGTACTTTTTCCATGACAAGATGTATTCTCCGGCTTATGGCTTATTTACCTTTATACATTAGGGGTTTTGTTTTCTTATTGAATAGAAAGTAAACCCGCCAACATTATCATAAATGTCTTGTGTATAATCCAAACCTTCTTCATGAATGTTTTTAGTATCTTGTAGTGTGCTATGAATAGCCTTCAGTGTGCTATTTTGTTGAGACATAACTTCGCGCATTTGAGCTTGATCCGAAACTTCTTTAGTAGTATCATCTTTTTTCTTTTCTTCTTCTGTAGGTATCAATCCGCCAGCAAGTTCTCCTAGCTTGCCGCCAGCAAAACCGCCTACGCCAGCACCACCTGCCGCTAGCAATGCAAGAGATAAGCCGCCGGTTTCTGGAGCCAATCCCAATGCCAATCCATATAAAAGAGTCCCTAGTACACTTGCTCCTATTAGACCACCTGTGGCTTTTCCATATTCTTGATTTGCAGTCTGCTGATTTATTTCGCCTTTATTTTTACGTTCAGTTGTATCCGATACTTGGAACAATGCACCAATGCCTGCTAATACAGTAGTTACTTTAGATAGATAGGGTAGAATATATTTTCCAAAAAATCCAGTTACCGCAGGTCCGTATTTTTCTAATGATTTTTCAATAATGCCTCCACCTCCCCCGCCTAAGGCGGCGCCTCCTACTGGAATAACATACATGGGATTAGTTATAGTACCAAGAGTTCCGAACCCTAATATACCTTTACCACCCCTAGCTAAAAGTATATCTCCCACTGTTTCTTTGAATAATAATGTGGCTTTTTGTGCTGCTATGTATCCGGTTAGACCAACTATAGCTAAACCTAACACAGATAATAATCCAGGAATCTTTGATAATCCGGTTATAACCAAAGAAAATGCAGCAGCCATATGTGTAACGATAGAAGTTACAATCTTAACAGCAGGAATCATTGCATCTAATATTACAGATCCTAAGTTTTTAAAAGATTGAGATAGACTTGCAAGATCAGCTGCTTGACTTTGTTCTCTTGTTCGTTGATTTGCAGTAACCTGATCTACAAGATTTGTCCATGCTTCTCTAGTGCTTAACTCTTTGTTTATTTGGATAGTGTTTGCTCTAGCAGAAACATTAGCAGCTTGTTGAAGCTGACCACCTTTTAACAAAGCAACCTGGAATGGCAAGGATGCGTTTTCAAAATCTTGTGCTGCTGCGTACTGCATACTAGCGCCGGCTTTAGTTTGATCGCTAACAGTCTTTGTAGTATCATGAACATTTGATACCAAATTTGTTAGCTCGTTAGTAGCACCCGGTAATGCACCTGCAAACTGCCCATGGGCCGAATCTAATACAGTACCGAATAATGATAAAGACTGAAAGTTTTCCGCCATTACTTTGCCGCCACGGGCATTTGCTTCTGCTAGACCAATAACTGCTTTATCAACGGCCTGTTGCCCTTCTGTTAAACGAAGTCTAGCAAGATAGTTTTCCCACGCAGAATTTAAAGATAGTTTTTTAAGTTCAGCTTCCTGTTCTTTTCTATTTTTTCCGGTGATTTCAGCAAGTCCATCTAGTTCCTCTAGATATAGCCCAGTGCCTTGAGTTATACCCGTAATGTTGTTTAACTCAGATTGAGTTCGACCGCCAGTCATTTGAATATAATCTAAAGCACCTTGATTTAAATCTTCAAAAGTATAACCCAAGGCCAATAAATTTCTACCTGTATCACCAGATACAAATTCTTTACTAAATGTACTAAAAGACCTTGCTCCATCACTAACAGTATCTCCCATTAAGGCTAGAGTACTGCTATTTTTGTTAATTAAATCTGTAAATTCCTGTAGTGTTAGATAAGAGTTAGCCGCAGCCATACGCATGTCGGTAAGACTTCCGCTAAAACTAACACCAGCATTAGTAATGCTTTGATAAGACTTAAAGTTATCTTCTTGAAATTTAAGTATAGTAGCAAATGCCAGTGAGACTTGTCCTATACCATAAGGTAGTTGGGACATGGCATTGAACACATCACTAAATGACCCTGCACCCGAAGTTATCGTTGAAGTAACCGATGCCAAGTTAGTAAAACTAGTGTTTACCGCTTTAGTAACTAAATCTAACTTGCTTACTGTATTTGCAGCTTCGCCGGCATTTTGAGCAGTTCCTTTTAAACTTGCATTTGCTCGAGCAATAGCATCGTCGTTAAATCCTGCCCGTGTTGCCCATCGATTTATAGAATCTAAAGTTTGTTTATTACCAGCCAGACTACTTAACAATAGTTGTTTAAGTGTAGCCTCAGTAGCTGCATTATTCAGCACTACATCTTCTACACCATCCGGTCCTGTAATCGTTCCTGTTACGTCTGCCATTGTTTTTCCAGAGTTTTCTGCGTATATAAATACTTAAAAGAAGATAACCGTTTTATCTTAAAGTTATTTATTCGGAGAAAACCGTGCCTGAAAACACCACATTTAATATTCCTGAGAATCCTTTGACCATGTTCATGCGTCAACCAAAAGTCTACATCAGACTACCTAGCAACGGAGAATATTGGCCACAAGGCAGTTTAGATCTACCCGATAACAGGCAAATCGCAGTTTATTCCATGACTGCTAAAGATGAAATCTTATTGAACATCCCCGATGCCTTAATGAATGGACAAGCAGTAGTAGACGTCATTCAAAACTGTATTCCCGCAGTTAAAAATGCATGGGCAGCACCTAGTCTAGATATCGATGCCATGTTGATTGCAATACGTATTGCTACCTATGGAGAAATGATGAAAACTCCTATTAAGTTTAATGATGATTTGGAAATGGATTATCAAATAGATTTAAGAACGGTGTTAGATTCATTGATGAACAATGTTTCCTGGACTACAGCGGTGCCCATTAATGACTCAATGACTGTGTTTGTTAAACCCTTGACCTATAAACAAATAACAAAAAGTTCAATTCAAGTGTTTGAAACACAAAAAATTATTCAGTTGGCCAACAATGATTCAGTCAGCGAGGACGATAAAGTAAAACTCTTTAAACAAAGTTTTAACAAACTCACTGATTCTACAGTAGACTCTATTGTTGATAGCATTTCTCATATAGACACAATTCAAGGTAGTGTTAGTAACCCTCAATTTATTAAAGAGTTTATTAATAATGCCGATAAAGATGTTTTCAATAAGATTCAAAAACATCTAGAAGACATGAAAGACCAAAATTCTATCAAACCCATGAAGGTACCGGTAACTCCTGAAATGCAGGAACGCGGAGTCACGGGGGATACCGTCGATATTCCTTTGGTATTTGATTCCTCGACTTTTTTCGCGTAAGGCTTTTGTATCTTGATATTCCTGAAGTCGAAAAACTCCTTAACGACCTAGACGGAAATACAAAAGCCATTAAAGAAGAACTGTTAAGAATATGTTGGTTTATGAGGGGAGGGGTAGGATATAATGAAAGTTATATGCTTTCTCCCGAAGACAGAGAGATTATCACTAAGATTATCGAAAAGAACTTAGAAACAACTAAAGAAAGCGGATTACCTTTCTTCTAATACTAGAAATGAGCTAAAGCTCATTTGTTATTTCGCTCACGCTCATAACTGATTGTATTTCTTTTAATCACGACGTGTTAAATTTCATGTAGATTGTTTCAGTCAGACGGAACCGTTTTGCAAGGTTCCGTCTCTTTGTCTTCATGTGAGTCATCACAGCCGAGACATTGGAAGTAGGTTTTAATTATTCACCGTATGCTAATGGGCTCTGACCTTTCCCAACCTACGTCGACATCGCAGAATTATCTGCTACCTTAAACTTCGTTCCTAGTGTTTAAGTTTTTATAGCCGGTGATTTCGTATGCTAACATTCATACTATAACAATGCGTCGGGCGTATGGTTCTACCCTCTGACTCACTTCCGATTTTTCAGGATACTGGAATTCCTCCAGGGGAGTGCATCATTATGTTACGTGTCCGGTTATTCCCCGGTTTTTCCACAGCGGTATTACAAACTGGCCCGCTAACCTTAGGTGCTAGATGATATATAACCTTTTGGAATCCAACAAACAAACATACTTTTTCCTTTTTTATTTTTGCAGGTATTACATACTACCTTACCTGCATGTGGTCCAGTCGGTTCGTTGATAATTTCCCAATTATGGGATTCGTGGATTCCTAGATGTTGCCTTAGTTTATTTCTTTGATCATGCCATGCTTTGTCAAATCCAGTTTTTGGATTAGTCCAGTATGTATCATTTAAAAATGCTGTATCACTTTTATTGGTTTTACTGTAATCAAACTTTGTCATGATCTTATTTTTTTAATATATGTGAGCCATGTACACGGACCGAGATTTGTCCATTATAGTAGTCTGTAGATTCAAGTACTTTGCGGTCGAATTGTTCACGGGCCTCAATGTAACTACATTCTGCTTTACTACGACAGTAGTATAATATCTCTCTGCTGAAATTTTCTTTGCCTAAATTAGCAACGTCTGCACTGAGTTCGTTGCTGGAGCCATAATATTCTTGCCAGTCGCTGTCTATTTTACTGCGAATTTTCTTTTTCTTTTTTGTGCCATTTTTTAGTTTAACAGTTTTATAAGTTGTTTTACTAAACTTTGCTAACTTCTTGCCTATATATTTTCTACCAGTGATTAAATTTGTAATCAAGTAGACAAACCCGACACAGTCATCGGGCAGGTCTTCCACGTTTTCTCCCTGGTACTTCCACATCTTTATTTTTCTTCACTGGTCCTGGTTTTTTTGGATGCAGTTTCCAATGTTCATGATCTGCTTCTAAACTGGCTTGCCATAACTCATGAGATAAATGTCTCATACGTTTATATAATCTACGCATGTTCATTACCTCTTCGTCTCTAACTCTTGCGAACTTCAGAAACGTTGCATTATAGTTATGTATATCGATAACCATTGACATATATTCTGAATACAGCTCAAGATACCGAGCCATAGCTGGTTCATTCGCCTGCGGAGTAACTGGTGTAACCATTTTCTTTTACCACTCGGAGCACGTTATTTACACGACCGACTAATTCATCCTTATGAGATATAAGGAAAATGTTCTTATTTCGTTCACGTGCCATTTTCTTCAATACTGCTAAAGCACTTTCAACCCCAGCACTATCCATACCTGCATCTACTAGTTCGTCAATAAACAATAAATTCAAACTTTGATACAATCCTTCCCAAACATCTCTAAAAGCAAAACTCATGGAAAGTATCAGTCGATTACGTTCGCCTCGACTTAAATTGTCAAAGTCTAAGTCTTGACCTAGCTGTGTAATCTCAACACTCAAATCGTTTTGAAATATCACACGGTGCGGCAATCCTAATGTATCAATATAGTTACCTAATCGTTTGTTCAAATAACTTAAATTTTGATCAATAATACGTTTACGAATAAAACTATCTTTGTTGGTTAACAGTTTTAAAAGATATTCTTGGTGATCTTTTAAACTAGTTAGTTCGTTAATCACATCCCATGTGATTTCCTGTAAAGCACTTTTCTTCAGTTCTTCAACTTGTTCAGCATAGGGATTGTTTTCATTTGCCCGTTCAGTTAGGCGTTTTTCTAAACTATCTAAGTTGTTTTTATGACCTAATGCTTCTGCTTCTGTGTCGTAAAACGTAATAGGACGCTTAGGTTGATCACCGATAGATTCCAGTTCATTTAAAACTGGAATAAGTTCGTTGCCAATCTTAACACCATATTCTAAAGATTCGTTGTAATGTTTCTGTGCTAATGCGTTCATTTCTTCATGTTTGTGATCATGAAGATCCTGTTCGCAAGCAGGGCATGTTTTATTTTGTAACTTTTCTAATTCTCGTTGATACTTGTCAGAAGCCTTTTCTGCTTGAATCAGTGCAGATTCTAATGTGGCCTTTTGTTTTTGTAGACTTGTAATCTTAGAGTTGTTATCTTCCCATACTTTCAACTGAGCATGTAAATCTAATTCTTGGTTGATATTAACAGTTGCTAGAGTCTCGATACTTTTAATCAACGAGTTTAAGTCTTGTTCTTTTTTATTTTCCCAAGCATTGCTACGAGTGATCAAACTGTCAATGCTTTTTTGAATATTTTCGTTAGCACGTTTAGTTGCTTCGATTTTAGCAGTCTCCTCAACAATTGCATCTTTAGTTTCTTTAACTGATGCCTTTAGTGACTCTGCTTTTTCACTAAGCAACGTAATGCCGAGCAGTTGTTCGATAACTTCTCGTTGATCCGCAGCCCTCATTGATAAAAAAGGTTCTGTATAAGTGTTCAATGCCAAAATGTGTTTAAACATGGTGTGTGACATTTCTAACATTTGTTCGATGGCTTTTTGTGTTTCTCGACTATCTCCCTGAGCATCGTCATCTGTTTCGTCAGTTTTTAACTGATCGTTATTAACAAACAACCTAAGCACATTTGGTTTACGCCCACGCTCAATACGATATGTATTTCCGCCTTTATCAAACTCTACAGTGACTAACATATTTTTACCGTTAATCTTATTGATCAAGTTTTCTTTCTTGATGTTTGTAAGAGCTTGACCATAGAGTGCGTAACTCAAAGCATTGATAATGGTAGTTTTACCTGTACCGTTACGTGAGCCTGTATCATCTCCTCCTAAGTCAAGGTTAGCACCTAGCACTAGAGTTAAATGTCCTTGTTCGAAATCTACGGCTTGGGTATTTTGACCCACACTCATGAAGTTCTTTACAGTTAGGTTTTTAATGTGAAAGCTCATAGTTCGTTATAAATCTTCAATAAAATGCTTTTATCCATTTGACCGTTTTCTAAATTAATCAATCCATCTGTAACAATCTGGTCAACACTTTCAAACATAGTTTCAGTGTTTTCATCAATCATTCCGTTAGAGTTACTTTTATCCTGAATCAAACTAAGTTCTCGGATATCGTAAAGGTTACTAAACTCATCTTTAATATAGTTTGCTTCTTCAAAACTAATAGGGATATCTAAGTTTACTTTTAAATGCATCTTAGATTTCATGATTGTGTCTTTCTTATCAATCATCTCACTAAGTTTGAGTACTCGATACTTAGGACAGTTATCCCAGTTAATAAATTTAGGCTCGCCGCCCCATTCCATGATCATCATGCCACGTTCATCGTCCCAGTTATCTGCAAAGTTATGGGGAAAGGCATTACCAATGTACCAAACCTTGCCTTTATTCTGTCGTTTATGGAAGTGTCCCGAAAAAATATAATCAGGACCGTCAAAGTCGTCAACTTTTAATTCACCGTGGTCGGGCATTTGTACCATAGCATTCATATAAAACAACGGCAGTTCAAAGTGTCCAAACACATATCGGCTTTTCAACTTTTTCATTTCCTTCCACTCATCCCCGACAAGCCACGGGACTAGGGTGACATCATCAAGAGTTGTTATACCCTCTACGACGGTAACTCCTGGAATATGGCGACCAAAGGCCGATGAATGAATATCACGCTTGTCTTTGTAAAACAAATCGTGGTTGCCGGGAAACCAAAAAAACTGCTCAAAGGCAGCACCTAGTTTTTCTAAACAGCGTAGACTACTATCTAATGTGAATAGGTTTAGGCTGTTTCGGTTGTGACTCCAATCGCCAAGGAAAATGCAAGTTTCACACCCTTGCTCCTTGGCGGTTGAAATAAACCAATCTACGAATTCTTCGCAATCTTGTAAATGTGTTGATGAATTGGACTTTAGACCATAGTGGATGTCGGTGAAACATGCCACTTTTTTAAATAGACCCATTATTATAGTTCTCCTATAAAAAGTATAGCGTGTACAATACTAAAGGTCAAGTAATAATGTCTTCGTTTTCTAGCTCTTCTTCGTCCGAGATATCTTCGCTCTTAGGCATACGCATATTTTTATATAGTTCTGCTTGGCGAGCAATTTCTTCGGCATACTCTTGGCTGTTTTGTCTTGTTAGACTTGGAGTCAATCCTGCTTCTTCCAACAAGTCATCGCGAATATTTTGACTCTTCTTTTCAATATTTAGAATACGAGTGAATGAATTTGTTACTGCGGCAGTATAGTAGGCAAATGGATTCTCGGATTTTGATTCATCAAACTGTAGTCCAATCTGACTTAGTTGAAGAATAGCCTGTCCTTTCATTTCATCGACATAAGTATACCCACGCCAGTTGCTACGTTGGGCATAGCGTTCGCTGAGTTTGATAAACATTTTGCCAAGATTTTCAGTAATGCGTCCGTGTTCTTTATTAAACTTACCAGTTTCGATAGGACCTTTCCAATGGCTTTTACCTACACACATTAGTTCGCCTTCGTCGTTAAACTTCCAATGTTGGAAAGGAGGAAAGTTTACTTTTTCATGACTGTCTGCACGATTTTTAACAGTCTTCTTGCGTCCCGGGGCAAGCGGGATATGATCGAATGTCATTATTCTGATTACAATATCTGTTTTTGCGATAGTTTTATAATCAGGAGTACATTCTGCTAGTTTGATTTTCTTATCGCCATCTGCTCTTGCTTGAGCAAATGCTTGTAAACCTAGTCTTTTAGCACGAGCACGTTTGGCATCTGCTATAGTTCTAATGTTTACCTTGTCGAGACTTGTTAAAATGATATCGTGTTGTTGATATTCAGGTTGCAAAAAACTTGAAAATGAACATTTACTACGATGAATTTCTGCTAATAAGTCTCTGTTGTTTAAGTATTTTACCTTTCTGCCGGTCGGCGCGATAGTTGTTGTTGTCATATTGTTATTATTTTCCTAACTTTTTTAGTTTAGCACGGAAATTGCTAGTGTCAACCGAATCTTTAAAATATTAGCACTTTATTTAAGGTTAAATAGTATATCAAGGAATAATATTTATGCCCCTTTCCGGAAACTATCAATTTGTATCTAATACACCTACAGCAGATGTAGCCAACGCCCCTGTGGTTGGTGCTTCAGACTATAATGCTAATGTATTAGCGGCTATTGCTAAAAATCCTGCAGGTACCGTTACAGCCAGTGGCGCTGCTCGACCTGCACAAAGTATTCCGGGTGCTGAAGTAGGTGTACAGTTACAAACTCCTTTAGTTACTAATGCTAATAAAAAAACTCAAGATATGAGAGTTAGAATTCAAGTACCTACATTATATCAATCAGCAGTATATACGTCTGGCGCTGGCGGCAATTTAAAATCACTGAATAGCATTATTTTTCCATACACTCCTCAAATTAGTTTTGAACACAAAGCCGATTATGCTACTGAAAACCCAATTCATAGTAACTATTCAATCAACTTTTATAAAAGCAGTTATGTAGGTGACATTAGTATTCAAGGTGTTTTCACTGTACAAAATACTACAGATGCTGTAACTTATCTTTCAACTGTGCATTTGTTAAGAGCATTGACTAAAGGTAGATTTGGTGGTAGTGATAATCTAGCTGGTAGTCCGCCGCCCATTTGTAGATTACATGCCTATGGAACTTTTATGTTAGATAGCGTTCCTATTGCTATTCAAAGTTTTAAAATAGATTTACCAAATGATGTAGATTATTTTTATTTGAACGATCCTTCATTTCTAGAAGCATCAGTTCCTACCAAATCTACTATAATTCTACAATGTAAACCTATGTACAGTAGACAGGAAATGCTTGACAATACAGTATCAGGATGGATAGGTTCTCCTGCTCAACGCCAAAAAGGATTATTATAATGGCTGTCTATAACTCATTAAGTCCGTATTATACAACAAATCAAGCGTATGGTTATTTGGATGTTATAAACTGGAGACAGATACCTTCAGAAGTAGATGATATTTTATATACCATTCCTAAAAACTATGAATTTAGACCCGATTTATTGTCTTTTGACTTATACGGTGATGTAGGTTTATGGTGGGTATTTGCTGTAAGAAATCCTCAAGTTATTCAAGATCCTGTTTTTGATATGATAGCTGGCCTACAGATTTATCTACCTAAACTAAGTTCAATTAAAGTAACTTTAGGAATATAATATGCCTAATGCAGATAATCTTTATTCACCGACTGGCTATCCTTGGCAATCAGTAACATATGGAACTCTTTCAGGCAAATCAACTGATAGTTCAGTACAACGTAAAACTTCTAATGCAGGGTGGCCTCCTACTGTAACAGGTAGCGGTGTTGGTCCTACTAAATCTAATCTAGAGGAATTAAAAGCACAACAACGAGCAACTCCTGGAGAGAATGTTTTAAACAAATATAGATCTGTATCTTATAACCTTACTTTTGCGGCTTTAAACAAATCGCAAATTAATGACCCCTCGTCATTTAATCCACAAAGACCTGGATTTATTATTGCTTCTACAAAAGGTAAGACTCAAATGGGGCCTAGTCCGACATTTAGTAATGTTCCTGCCCCTCCGTCTACATCTGCAAGTTCTCAAGATACTACTACCTACAAATTTGTTGACGAAATAACGGGACAAGTCCAATCAAATAATGTTGTTGAAAATAATGTTCCTTCTTCTATTCCTAATGAAACATCGGGTATAGTAAATCAACAAAATCAAACTCGCCAATCGCAAGTTGATTCTTATAATAAAGTAAGTTCTGGAAAATACGACATGTATATCGACAATGTTGATATAGTAACACTATGTTCTTATACAAACGATGTTAAAACAGCATTGGCTACCGAAATACATTTTGAAATTGTAGAACCTTATAGCATTAATGGATTCATGGAAGCCATACAAGCTGGCGCTTTATGGGGAGGATTTAATGATTACATTTCTGGATCTTATGCCCTGATCGTGGACTTTTATGGGTATCCAGATGACGAGGGTACTCCGGACCCTGTGCTGATTGCAGAAGCAACTCGTGTGTTTACAGTTGGTATCATAAATGCAGAAATTGATATCAATAATAGAGGAACAGTATATAAAGTAGCCGTACAACCAGTTAGTGCCAAAGCCCTAAAGGTATCGTCGTCTAGTAATACTAGAGGTATGACTATTAAAGGTAAGAGCGTAGAAGAAATGTTAAAAAACTATGCTACCATACGTAATAATCAAAACATAGATGATGCTCAATCTACTAATATTCCTGTTGCCCAAGTTGATTCTTATTCAATAATTTTTCCAAGGCTTGATGAAAACGGCAATCCTATGGTAGATAAAAACGGTAACATTATAGGAGAACCTAATGAAATTGCTAAAGCAACTCATAAACATGTAAACCCTCCTATGAACGATACTGCAACACCGGGTACAGCATATCAGGTGTCGTCACAACTAAAACAGCCTAGTAGTGCTTCCGGTTCTAATATTGTTTTTGACGAACATCAAGCAACCTTTGCATCTGGTGTGGACATTCTAACTGTGATACAATCTGTAGTTATGGATAGTTCTTATATTGGCGATACACTAGAAGCATTTTATAAAAGCGTTAAAAATAAAACAAGTTTAGGTAGTAACATAGTTGACGAAAACGGCAACATTAAATATTTTAGTGTTATTCCAAAAGTCTATGTAAATCCTGGAAATAACAACGAAACAAATCAGCCCCCTACAAAATATGTTTACATGGTTGTACCGCGTAAGATATTATATAATTCTGCATTACCCGGAGCTAGTCGAGATGTAATTTCTCAAAAGGTCATTAATAATCGAGTTAGTCGTGTTTACAACTATATCTATACAGGACAAAATACCGATGTATTAGATTTTAAAATAAAGTTTGATGCACTATTTTTTGAAGAGTTACCAAAAGCAATGGGAAACTCAACACAGAATCCTTCTGCTACTAGTTCTTCTCCTAATAATTCAGCTAACATAGAACGTAATCCTCAACCTTCTGCTCAAGCATATAATACTCCGCAGGCAACTGCTCCGCAAAAAGGAACGTATAATCAATCTTCAAATGCCCCCGACGGGCAGGTAAATGCTAAAGATAGGATAGAGGAACCGTGGGAACAAATTAAAAAAGCCATGTATGGTGTAATAAACAATAGTAAGTCGGGATTAATCAGTGGAGAAATAACTATATTAGGTGATCCTTTCTTTTTAACTGATGCTTCAAACGGTAATAGTTCTATGGTTTCGCCGGGAGCGTCGATAAAATCTACAGTCAACCCTTCAACTAGCGAAGTTAATATTTTAATTAATTTTAGAAATCCTACCGACCTTAATGATGGTACTGGATTTATGCAGTTTGATAATAATGAAGTAGCATTCAGCGGAATGTATAAAATTATTTCTATTAGGCATGAATTCAAACGAGGAGTTTTTAAACAAACATTAGAAATTGTTAGATCTCCTAGTCAGGCAACAAAAACTTCTAGTCAAGAAGAAAGTACTCCGGGATCTTCTTGGAATTCTGCTGCCAATCCGAATGATCAAAGTGCAGTTAACTCCGGTCCTATACCAGCACCAGTTAACGGCAATCAAATTAATGTAAATGCGGTAACTTCGTTGCCTACCACAACAAACTCTGACCCTGGATCATTAAGCGGAAACTTATCGGGCGCCAGTGGAGCACAAAATTCCGTATCTTCTTTATACGGTATTGCTCCTGGAAATAACACTTCGTCGCTGGGCATTAAAGCCAGTGCTGGTGCATTATTTGCTGCTCAATCTTCTTTAAACGAATCGGCAGCATTGGTTACTTCTGCACAAAAAGTTCTCAACCAAGCAATACCTGGAACATCTTTAGCACAGGTTACTAATGTTGCATCGACACTAAACTCGAAATTATCAAGTGTATTAAATCCCAACGCTCTTGCTGTGTCTCCTAGTTTGGCAATAAATCAAGTGGGACAAAATATAAATCAAGTGCTAAATGGCTCAGTTAATAACATTGCTAATCAGTTCAAAATAAATCCTGTGGGTCTTACTGGGTTAACTGGAGCAATATCGGGGGCATTGTTGGGTAGTTTAATAGGTAGCGGCAAAGGCAAACAAGTAGCAACCGCGTTAGGTGCGTTAGCGGGATTGGCTGCAACTATACCAAAAAATGTTAATCTACAGCAAGCGTCTAGTCAAGGTTTGAACATCGAAGGAATGACACAACAAGAAATAAAAAATCTACCTCCTATTGTGGCACCTCAGGTTCCTAATCTCACATCCTTTATTCCTACTACGACCGCAGTTGGTATCAACAATCCTTTGTCTAACCTTACTTCGGGTCCGTTAGCATCAATACAAAGTGGTCAACTTGGTTCTGGATTATATCAAATAACACAGGCTACAAATATATCTACATCCGTTGAAGGAATACAACAACTTACTGGACAAGCAGCCAGTGTGGGTCAGTCTGTAATAAACACAGTTGGTAGTAAAACTGTAGCCTCATTATCACCACTTGTAAATACTATAAACGGATAATAAAATATGGCATTTGATGAACGAGCAAGAGTCCCTCCCAAAAATTCAGGACCATTCATTGCGGTTATTACTAATCATAACGACCCTTTAAAAATGGGTCGATTAGAAGTTGCCCTGATAGACGGTATGCAAAACTCCACTACTGTCAAAGGAGAAACCTATGTTGCCAAATATTTAAGTCCATTTAGTGGCGCAACTTCTGTTGACTATGAAGGCTCCGATGCTTCCAAGTTCAGCGATGTACAAAAGAGTTATGGCTTTTGGATGATACCTCCTGACATCGGTAGTAGAGTTATGGTTATTTTTGCACAGCAAGATCCTAACCAATGTTATTGGATCGGTAGCGTACAAGATACATATCAAAACTACATGATTCCTGGTATTGCGGCTTCGTCATCGACTTATATGACATCTGAGCAGCAGCAAAAATATAGTCAGGCTACCTATTTGCCAGTGGGCGAATACAATAAAAAGACTGAGTTATTAAAAGATCCTAGAATCGATCAAAAACCTAAACCAGTTCATCCATTCGCTGATAGACTTTTACAACAGGGTTTATTAATGGATCCTGTTCGCGGTCCTACATCTAGTAGTGCTCGCAGAGAAACACCTAGTCAGGTATACGGAATCAGTACACCTGGCCCATTAGATCCCAAAGGACCTGTTAGAGCCATTAACGGTGATAAGAATGTTGTTGCCCCAGTTAGTCGATTAGGTGGTTCTACATTTGTCATGGACGATGGTGATGTCAACGGACAAAATGAACTAGTTAGAATCCGTACAAGAACAGGACATCAAATCTTGTTACACAATACCAATGATTTAATTTATATCGGTAACTCTACAGGAACAACATGGCTTGAAATGACCAGTCATGGTAAGATAGATATATTTGCTCAGGATAGCATTAGTATTCATACTGAAGGTGATTTTAACTTTAGAGCAGATAGAGATTTTAATTTAGAAGCAGGCCGTAACTTTAAAATCACAACCATGGGATCAAATGCTGGAGATGTTAGTATAACTTCTGGCGGCAACTTAAATGTTACAGGAACTAAGTTCTTAATGTCGTCGCCGGGGGATTTTAATCTTTCAGCAGGCGGCAATATGAATTTACATACCGGAGGAACTTATGGATTAAGTTCTAAATCTGATATAAACTTATTGTCTGGTAAAAATTCTAATCTAACCGCAACATCGCAGTTTAATATAAAATCTGGTTTTAAAAATGTAGTAGCAATCACTGCTGGTACAGATATATCTTTAAATGCTAAAGATTCTGTTACTGTGGGAAATACTACAGATTCCCCTCCAGTGTTGTACACTGACAACTCCAGAACTCCTACTGTTGCCGATGCTGCTACTGCGCCTACAGTTACAAAACCTATATCGCCGACATTATTCAGTGTGCCGGTCCGAGATGTTTCCAAAGGTTGGCAAAATGGAAACCTATATAATGGCGGCACCTTATTGACAACTATGCAACGTGTCCCTATGCACGAGCCATGGGATCAACATGAAGATGTTAATCGTCTACAGTTTTCGTTGGCATATACTGATGCTGGAATAGGTCCCAGTGTTAGAGCTTCTAATGGATCAGTCATTCCTGCAGGACCTAGTGCAAATACCCCTTATCCTGCACAAGCTGGTCCAGGCATAGATAATGGCGTAGTTCGCGGACAAAAATTCCCATGGAGCACTGATCAACCTTTCTTGGAAGCAGTTAAGAATGTAGCTGAAGGATTTAATTTTGACCCATTAGATTTATTAGCAGCAATGTGGAATGAAACTGGCGGAACATATGATCCTGCTATTAAGAATCCATTAGGATCAGCTACAGGATTGATACAATTCTTAGAATCTACTGCTAAGGATTTGGGTACTACTACAGCACAGTTAGCGCAAATGACTCGTCCTCAGCAAATGCAATATGTGCAGAAATATTTTAGTAAAGCCGGTTGGCCTAGTGGACAAGCACCTAATCCTACTATTGCCAATGTCTACATGACAATCTTCTTACCGAAGTTTAAGTTTGCATCTCCAACCACAGTGATTGCAGATGGTACACCAGGATCTCCAACTTATCAATGGTATGCTCAAAATAGTGGGTTTGATGTTGCTCCTAAACAAGGTGTTATTACACCTGCTATGGTTGCTGCCAAAGCAAGTTTGCGTAGAATTTCTGTAGTGAATTGTTTAACTGCTGCTGGTGTGGGCATTGTCAAAGGTAAACCGGATTACTTTGTAGTTCCTGCACCAAGTACACCTAATGCTGGAACCCCTGTTACATCTAGTGACGGTACTATTGTTACAGATGGTTTGGGTAATCCTGTTACTACTTCTCCAACTTCTAGCTTTTTAGGTGGACCATAAATAGTATATCATGCCCTATAAATCACTTGTAATCACTAATGCTGCCACAGTTTATCAACAACCTGCTAAGACTAGCCAGTTTTATGTAGGGTTTAGTAGCGTGGATATTTCTAACACTAACTCTAAACTTTATGATTTAGATTTAATTATGCAAGACATTCTAAATCAGTTCAACACACGCAAGGGCGAACGTGTTATGAACCCTGCATTTGGTTCTATAGTCTGGGATGTTATTATGGAACCAATGACAGACGATATTTTTCAACTGTTAAGTAACGATATAAAAACTATTTGTACCAGTGATCCTAGAGCATATCCTATTAAAATGAATGTAAATGAACAACCAGGGGGCTACCTGATCGAAATCACAATGGTTCTAACTGGAACTAATCAATCCCAATCGATGATTTTAAACTTTAACCAATCTACTGGGTTAACTGCTCGAACTGTACAATAATATATGCGGTTTATAGCTGCTATAAATACGGTATAGATAAAAAATTATGACTATCCCAACCACAAAATCAAAATTACTTATTACACAAGATTGGACAAAGATTTACCAATCGAAATCTAATGCAGAGTTTCAAAGTTACGATTTTGACACCCTTCGTCGTATTTTAATCAGCTATCTTCAAGAAAACTATCCTGAAGATTTTAACGACTTTATTGAAAGTAGTGAGTATATTGCCTTAGTGGATCTTATTTCTTATCTAGGACAAAATTTAAGTTTCCGTATCGATTTAAATGCACGTGAAAACTTTTTAGAAACAGCACAGCGCCGCGATAGTATTCTGCGTCTAGCACAGTTAGTAAGTTATATTCCTAAACGTAATGTACCCGCAAGTGGTATGTTAAAGATTTCTGCGGTTACAACTACTGGAAATGTATTCGATGCCAATGGCAATAACCTAGCAAACAATCCGATTATCTGGAATGATGCTACTAATGCTAACTGGTATCAACAGTTTATTACAATTTTAAATACCGCAATGCCTGGCTCTATGTCATTTGGTACTCCAAATGATAGAAACACAAATCTAAATGGAGTTTACACAGAACAATATATTATTAATAGTTCTAATAATGATGTGCCGGTGTTCAGTTTCAATCAAAATATCAACGGATCTTCGATTGATTTTGAAATTGTTCCTGCTACTTTTTCTGGACAAACTTATGTTTATGAAGATACACCGTTGCCAGGAGCACCTTTTAAAATAATTTATCAAAATGATAACCAAGGCCCCGGTAGTCCTAATGCAGGCTTTTTTGCAATGTTTAAACAAGGTAGAATGTCGGCAAGCGGATTCTCCCTAGTAAATCCAGTACCTAACGAAATTGTAGGTATCAATGTTAATAATATCAATAACTCCGATGTATGGTTATGGCAACGTAATCCTAACGGACAATATTCTACATTATGGATACAGGTTCCGGCAATCAGTGGAAATAGTGTTATCTATAATAGCCTAAGTCTAAACAATAGAAATATCTATAGTTTAAGTACTAGGGATCAGGATCAAATTGATTTAAACTTTTCTGATGGTAACTTTGGTAACTTGCCTACAGGACAGTTCCAGTTGTTCTACCGTCAAAGTAACGGAAATACATACACCATTAAGCCTGAGCAAATGGCAGGTATAACTGTTAATATTCCATATGTTGATAAAAATGGATTAAATCAAACATTAAGTTTGATCTTAAATCTTGAATATACTGTAAGCAATAGTGCTCCGGCAGAATCAAATATTTCTATTCAACAAAAAGCTCCACAACAATACTATACACAAAATCGTATGGTTACTGCTGAGGATTATAATATTGCTCCGCTAACTTATACAACCAATGTTCTTAAAATTCACAGTGTTAATAGAATCAGTAGTGGAGTAAGCAAATATTTTGAACTTAGCGATGTTAGCGGAAAATATAGCCAAACAAACATCTTCTGCGATGATGGCATTTTGGCAAAAAACATTACAAGCTCCACAACTTCTTTTAGCTATGCTACACAAAATGATATTTGGGCAGCATTTAAAAATGATTTAGATCCTGCGATTGCAAGTACCGAATTATATTCCTTCTATTTAGATTTATATAGAAAATCTCATCCTGTTTTATCTAATCCAACATTTAATCTTACATGGAACTTGTCTAATGTTGTTGCTGGTCAAAGTCGAGGATATTTCATGGGATCTATTCCGACCATAACAGGTCAACCTAATCCTATTGTATCTCCTCAGGCAGTTGGACCACAGTACGCATCTATTTCTTATGTATTATATTATGTCACACCAGGGGCAATGATTAAATTTAGAGCACCTGACAATGTAGACAATCAAACTCAATACTTTGATGCCAATGGAAATATTACAACAACTACTCCTAGTCAAGATCCTACAGTTTCCTTATATCTATGGACCACCGTACAACAAGTTATTGGTACAGGCTCCAACAACGGTTTAGGAAATCTTAGCGATGGCACCGGTCCTATTATTTTAACCAATGTTATACCTGACGGATGTATCCCTGTGGAAGTTGTGCCTGCATATTCTAATAGCTTAGGGTATTCATTTGAAACTAGTCTTATTAACTTATGTTCTTCTAAACTAACATTTGGTCTAACAATCAATACTTCTACAAGAACATGGAATGTAATTTCAAGTAATAACTTAAATCGAGCATTTATCACAGACACTTCGATGTTTGATTATGCTGGAGATACAACAAACGGTCAGTTAGATGCTAGTTGGTTAGTAATGTTTATGTGGAATCCAACTTCACAAAGTTATCAAATTATATCGAAGAATGAACAGTTTATTTTCCAAAGTGCTACTCAGACTGGATTCTATGTAGATAACAATAAAATAAATTTCGACTACACAAATAACTCAGTAGTCAAAGATAAAATTACTGTCTTGTCAGTTAATGCAGCAATAACCAATACTAATGCAATAGTTAAAGGATTTCCACTGCCTACAGATTATACATGGCAAATTGATAACTCAATCGTTGAAGCAGACGGGTATATTGATCCATCCACTGTGGTGATTAGTTATTATCAAGATCAAAATAGTCAACAGTTTAGTCAAATTTCTAATCCAGATAGTTTTAATAACATTGTTGGAGATAATACAACCCTAGTTACATTAAATGGTTCTACTGTTACACTCCCAGGCCGAAGCAATTTAAAATTCCAATACCAACATAATCCAAGTAATGAAGTTAGAATTGATCCTGCCAAGAGTAACATCATTGATGTTTATATGTTAACCTCGGCCTATGATTCTGCATTTAGAAACTGGCTATTAACTGGTAATGGTACAAAACCTATTCCTCCAACAACCAATGCTTTAGAAAATAATTATTCAGCTGACCTTGAACCGATAAAAACAATAAGTGATCAGATTGTTTATCAACCAGCTGTTTATAAAATACTTTTTGGCAATAAAGCAGAACCTAAGTTACAGGCAACATTTAAGGCTGTTCAAAGTCCAACCAGTGTTTTAAGTTCTAACTCTATTAGAAGTAAAATATTAGATGGGATTAACTCTTTCTTTGCCTTGGAAAACTGGGACTTTGGTCAAAGTTTTTATTTTAGTGAACTATCAACTTATATTATGAACATGTTAACACCTGACATTACAAACTTCTTGATTGTCCCGGTATCCAGCAACTTTGGAAATCTATATGAAGTTTCGTGCCAAAACAATGAAATTTTTATCAGCGGAGCAACCGCAGAAAATATACAAGTTATTTCGGCAGCAACCGCGGCACAGTTAAACATTAGTGGAAGTTAATAATGTCAACATCAACAGTACATTCAGTTAACCTATTACCAACATATCTACAAACAAATAAAAATTCTAAATTTTTATCAAGTACTATTGACCAGTTGATTCAACCGGCACAACTTGAGCGATTGAACGCTTACATTGGTTCTACATCTACTCCAACATATCACATAGGCGATTCTTATGTTCAAGAATCTACTGCATTAAGACAAGCATATCAACTAGACCCTGCGTTAGTAACTAACGATATTAACGGGGTTATTCAAAGTGTAGTTGCCCTTGACGATCTTGCCAATGAGATAGCATTGGAAGGTGGCCTAACTAACAATTTTGATAGACTATTTAGAAGTCAAGTATATCCTTATTATCCTCAAATAGCAATAGATAAACTAGTAAACTATGAAAAATATTATTGGTTACCTGAGGGTCCGGAGCTAGTTAATATTGATCAAGCAGATCTTGATGTTGCAAATCAAGTCATTGGACAATCAGATGTTGTACTTACTGTAGGCAATAATAGTGTACAGTTATTAAATGGTATGATGGTTACTTTCAGCGGCGACGGTGTTAGTAATCAGTACAAATACAAAGAGTTTTTTGTAGAAGGAACAGGTACATCTATTGTATTGGTTCCCTATGACAGTTTAATCACTCCTGAAGTATCTGCTCAACAAAATCCTGATTTATTTGATAAGGCAGGGTTTGATATGTTGTCTTTTGATGACAACAGAAATATACCAGTTGATCCTCAATACATTACCATTAATCGTGCTAGTAAAGATCTAAATGCATGGTCTAGAGCCAATCGCTGGGTACATGAAGATATTATTATAGCCAGTACTGCTGCTAATAATGCAGAAGTTAAACTACCACCTTTGCAAAGAGCGTTAAGACCTATTATTGAATTTAATGCAGATATTAAACTTTTTAATCACGGTTCTGTTGCTTACAAATATGTTGATGTAGTTGACAAATATACTAAAAATGCGTTTTTAACTATTTCTGGAACTACTATTCCGGGAACATCGAACACCAGTACTGTAGTTGTAGATGGTATACCTTTAGAGCATGGTTATCGAATCATTTTTACCAATGACACAGATCCAACAGTACAAAATAATATCTATCAAGTTAACTTTGTAAACATCAACGGAACATATAAGTTGGTATTATTGCCAGCATCTGATAACATGCCTGAAGAAGGCGCATCTGTTATAGTTACACAAGGTACTGTATTTGGCGGAACTACATTATGGTATAATGGCACAACATGGGTATCTGCTCAACAAAAGACTGCTACTAATCAAGCACCACTATTTGATTTGTTTGACGAAAACGAAGTAAGTTATTCCGATACTCAATACTATCTAAGTAATTTTACAGGTAACAAAATATTTGGATATAAAATTAATAACAGTAATCCTGTTGATTCTATATTAGGCCTACATGTTGATTATAGGAATATTTCTTCTATTGGAAGTTTCTTATTCACAAACTATTTTGGAACTGATCAGATTACAGTGTCTTTATCTGGAACTACTGTTGATGTTGTTCCTACTAGTAAGACTTTCTTTAAAATAGGCAACAAATATCTAAATGTTTGGGATTCGCTACTATCCCCTCCGATTAACATTAATAGCACAGGCTATTATGATGTTCCTTTGAGTTTAACTAATAATCCGTTGAACAGTTATTTGACTGATTTTACATTAGCGGACTTTGATCAACAAGCTGTAACAAATACACGTTTAATTTCTAATGGAAATAACCCAATGGCGTTTGCTATGATGTTCATTGGTAAAAAATCAAATAGTGTGATTGATGCTATTGAGAAGTCTTCTGATGCTTATAATCAGTTTAAGTTGGCATTGATTGCACAGGCTTCATCTATTGCCGATGTAACTGATCCTGTAAAAGTCCTTGATGAAATTTTAACTAAAATAAATCTAAGTAAAACTTCTTTAAGTCCTTATTACTTGTCTGACATGGTTGCTTATGGTGTTGATAAAAAAACATTAACCTATACTGTAACTAATCCCAATGTTGTAACATACTCTATCAACTCAGAATTTAATCTAACTGCTAGTTCTAATAGAAGTGTACTGATTTATCTAAACGGTCGTCAGCTAACAGCAGGACAAGATTATACATTTGATCCTTATGATGCTGGTGTAACTTTTTCTATAGTATTATCTGCGGGCGATGTTATTACCATTAATGATTATAGAGATACCCGTGGTAGCTTTATACCTCCTACCCCTACTAAACTAGGATTGTATCCTAGCTTTGTTCCTAAAATCTATTCAGACAATACCTATGCTAGCGGCCCAGTAAATGTAATACAAGGGCATGATGGTAGCATTATGTTAGCCTACAATGATTATAGAGATGCAATCATTTTAGAATATGAACTACGTGTTTTTAATAATCTTAAAGTAGCCTATAGACCTGAACTATTCGATGTTAACTCATCTAATCCTGGCGCATTTAGAGATTCTCTAGGAACAAGTAACTATAGTTTAGACGAAGTTAATAAGATTATACAGCCTTCTTTTATCAAATGGGCAGGTACATATGGTATTGAATATATTACCAACAACTCGTTTGATATTAACAATCCATTTACTTGGAACTATACTGGTTCTGTTTATAAAGGATTACAATATCCAAATGCATCTGCTGGTACAGGAATATCTGTTAGCGGATCTTGGAGAGCAGTATTTGAATATTTTTACGATACCGATAGACCTCACACTGCACCTTGGGAAATGTTAGGATTTGGTAAACAACCTAGCTGGTGGGATGCTGAATATGGTGTTGCTCCTTATACATCTGGTAATACAAAAATGTGGACAGATATACAAGCAGGTAACATCGCTCAGGGCCCTATTGCTGGTATTAACACTTTCTATGCTCGTCCGGGATTACTTGATATTCTTCCTGTAGATGAGTTTGGAAACTTATTATCACCGACTATTATTGGTTTAGTAGCACATGCTGCTTCTCCTAATATTTCTTATAACTGGAACATTGGTAATCGAAGTCCTGCCGAAACAGCATGGCGTAGAAGTAGTTATTGGCCATTTGTTGTTCAACGATTGTTAGCATTAACACAACCAGCAACATACTGTGCATTAATGTATGACCCTGCTAATATGAGTGTCAATAAAGCCGGACAGTGGACATATGGTTCTGCTTATTCGTTCTTGCAACTACCTAGTATGCCGATCCACGGCGAAAGTGGAGTTGCTACTAGTGGCTATGGTGTTTTTGTTAGTGAAGTAGGTCAACAAAGAACTCAAAACTATATTAATGAACTACGACAAGATTTAAAATATGTAAACTTTAATCTGTTTTATAAAGTAGGAGGATTTGTAAATCCCAATACCTTACAAATCATTATTGATGCTTACGAACCTACAACAACAGCGCCGGGTGCTATATTACCAAACGAAAGTTATTCTTTAATTCTTAATACTAGCAATCCTATTCAAAGTATCGGTATTTCTGGAATTATTGTACAACGTACAGATGCTGGATATGTTGTTAGAGGTTATGACAGACAACAACCTTATTTTACATATTATCCTGCGGTTAGAAATGCCAACACTCCTACCATCACTGTTGGTGGGGTTACATCAGACTATGTAGCATGGACATCGGCAACTGGTGTCGGTGATAGGAACTTAACATCTCTTGATACAACTACTGCTAAGGCTGCTCCTTCTAATATATTTTATCAAGCAGGACAGATTGTTCAATACGGTAACAATTTCTATAGAGTATTGGTAGGTCATTCTGCTGAATCAACATTTGATGCTAGTTTATATCAAATATTACCATCAATACCTACTACCGGTGGTGCCACTGTACAAGTTGCAAATTCCTTTAACAAAAATTCTGTAAAAGTTCCTTATGGTACAACTTTCACTAACATACAAGATGTATACGATTTAATCATTGGCTATGGTGCTTGGTTAACTGATCAAGGATTTGTATTTGAACAGTTTAATACCAATTTAGGAACCAATGTTGATTGGCATCTAAGCGGAAAAGAGTTTTTATATTGGAGTACACAAAGCTGGACATCATCTGGTGTTATTACATTGAGTCCCTTTGCTGACCAACTAACATTCCAAACTACAAACTCGGTAGTTAACAATATATTTGATAACTTCTATGAGTATAGTATTTCCAAGGCAGACGGTACCCCATTCCCTCAAAATAACTTATTTGTTGCTCGTCAAAGCGGGCAATTTACAATCAATGTTATTAATAGTGTTGAAGGAATTTATTTTGCAAGATTGCTTTGTATACAAAAAGAACATGCCATAGTATTTGATAATACAGATATTTTTGGTGATATTATCTATGATATTGAAACAGGTGAACGACAAGCAAGAATGAAACTAGTAGGGTTTAGAACCGCCAACTGGAACGGTGATTTCTTTGCTCCGGGATTTTTGTATGATGAAGCTAAGGTAGTCGAATGGAAACCATTTACAAACTATCTTGCCAGCGATGTGGTAAAATACAATAGCCAATATTATAGTGCTATCTCTAATGTAGCAGGTACTAAGAGCTTTGTATATACTCAATGGAATATATTAAGTTCAAAACCAACAGCTGGTTTATTTTCTAACTTTGATTACAAAGTAAGTCAGTTTAACGATTTTTATAGTTTAGATATTGATAACTTTGATTCAAGTATTCAACAGGCTGCACAAAATTTAACTGGTTATACTCCACGACCTTATTTGAATAATATATTCAGTGACCCAATCAGTCAGTATAAGTTCTATCAGGGAATGATACGTGAAAAAGGCACTGCAAATCCGATTATTAAGTTAGCCGCAGCCACTATTCAAAACTTAAACAGTAAAATAGAGTTTAATGAAGAGTGGGCTTTCCGTGTAGGACAATACGGCTCATTTACAACTTATAATGAATTTGAAGTACCGTTAAAAGAAGGAACCTTTGTAGAGAACCCACAGATTATTAGTTTTGTCGAATCGGTTCCAAAAGAAAGTAATAGTGTAATATATTATGCTACACCTAATGAACTAACTATTGGAACTGGCACATTACCTACAGTAGCAACAAGTACATCTACTGCTACGCTACAGTTATTACATGCAGGTTATGTGCGTTTTGATGATGTTGATGCAACAGCCTACAACTTTAGCAGTTTACTAGATATTGCCAACAACGATGTTATTAATGATGGTACAACTGTCTGGTTAGGATTTAAGCCAGATGGATCTTGGGATGTATTGCGTTATACATTCCGCTCAGCTGACATTATTGATGTTAATGCCACACAACCATTTAGTCAAATAACATTTACAACTAGCGGAACACATTCTTTATCTGTGGGACAGTTAGTTTCTGTAGTTAACTTTAATAGTGAAGTTAACGGAGTTTATACTATTTTGGAAATACCAAGCAACACTGAGTTTACAGTTGCTAGCACTCTAGGATCTATAGATTTTAATAATCCGTCAAGCCCTGGTATGTTGTTTACTTTTGACTCTATTAGAGTTGAAACATTTGACAACTTACCTATTGACCAAACTCTGTATCGTTACAATCTCGGAAGTAAAGTATGGGTTAATACAGGTAATGGAACTGACAACAATGGTTGGGCAGTTTATGAAAAAGTATTAAACTATACCAATACTGATGTTAAAAGCATATCAAGTATTTCAAACGAAGGACTTGGTTATAGTATTTCTAAACCAAAAGGTAGCAAGATACTAGCAGTGGGTTCTCCATATTATACAGGAACCAATGTCGGAGGATTTGTATCTGGTAATGTAGGTTTATATGAGATTAACAACAACAAACTACAAGCAATCTCCTTTTACCAAATGTATAATACTGCTGGTACTGGTAACTTGTATGGATATTCTGTAGCATATAATCCTATACCTTTTAGTTCTTCTACCTACGGATTAATCTTTGCCGGAGCCCCGGGAGCAAATAATAATGCTGGAAAAGTTTTAGTCACGGGGTTAGATACCTATATACAAACTAAACTATTAGCAACAATTACTACTTCTACATCGGGTTCTGCATTTGGTTCTAGTTTATCAGTAGTACCTACGAGTACTATTACAAGTTTATTATTTGTCGGAGCTCCGGTAGGTAATGGTGCTGTTCACTCATATACAGTAAAATCTACAGCCACAGTTAGCTCGGTCTATTCGGGTTCTGTGTCAGGCACTTCGGGATCATTATTCGGTACTTCGATTGCTACAAATAGTACAGGTAGTTTGGTAGCAATAGGTGCTCCGGGTTACTCACAGGCTACAGGGCAAGTTCGATATTACACCGGTAGTTTATCTTCATTAGGCACAATCACTTCTCCATTTGCAACAGGAACCAACTTTGGCCAATCTTTGGCAATGAGTCGAGACGGCTATTATCTTGCTGTAAGTGCTCCTAATCTAAACAATGACGATGGAAGTATAGGTGCTGTGTGCATTTATACATTGACAAATAATGCATATGTATTAGATACAACCTTAATAAATCCAGTAATAGGTTCGACAATGAACTTTGGCATAGCTATGGATTTTACATCAGAAGCTGATGCCTTGGTTGTTACCGCATTAGGAACAAACACTTCGGTTGTAACTTATTTTGATGAACACACAACTACCTTTGATTTAGACACAACTAGATTTACAGAATCTGAAATAATGTCGGGCTCTGCTTATTTGTATTCACGTAGAGGTACACGATTTGTCTATAGCGAAGAACTAGTCAACGCAGAAGAAAACATTACAACAGGTACTAACTATGGAACATCTGTTTCATTAGACAACGGTGTTGTACTAGTCGGTGCTCCGGGCGGTTCAACACAACTAGTAAGTACTGCTACCAGTGCAATCTATCAGTTTACTGCAATAGACCCAGCAGTGGTAGGATGGAATCAGTTACGAGTTCAAGACGATTTTGTATTACCTTCGGGTGTTCAAAAGATTTGTTTAGTTGATACAGTATCTAATGATATTATTAACTATTATGACTATGTGGATCCGTTAAAAGGTCAAATCGTTGGTCTTGCTGAGGAAGAACTAACTTATAAAGTTGCAAGTGATCCTGCTATATATAGCATCGGTGATTCTAAAGTAAATGTTAATAATGTATCAAACTGGCTTGACAATCAAGTAGGTCAACTATGGTGGGATTTAAGTACTGCCAAGTTTACCTGGTATGAGCAAGGTGATTTAGAATATCGTAGAATCAACTGGAACACACTATTCCCTGGGGCTAGTATTGATGTATACGAATGGGTTAAATCTACATTGTTGCCAAGTGATTGGGCTATTCAAGCCGACACAACTTCGGGACTTGCAAAAGGTATTAGCGGTCAACCTAAATATCCTGACAACAGTACATTGTCGGTTACACAAGAATATGATTCTGCAACAGGTGGCTTTATTAATACCTATTATTACTGGGTTAAGAATAAAGCAACTATACCTAATGTAGCTGATCGTAGAACCAGCGCACAGAATGTAGCTTCTTATATTGCTAACCCGTTAGCTGCTGGCCTACAGTTTGCATCTATAATAGATAAAAATACCATAATGTTAGCTAATATTGCTACTGAGTTAAAATCTGATCAAATCAGTCTAAACTTTGCTATTGATAATACTAACAGTAAAATACCTCGTCACACAGAGTGGCAGTTAATGACAGACGGCAAAGAAACAAGCACACCACCCGGACTGTTAGAACGTAAAATGATTGATAGTTTTATTGGATATAGTACAAGTACAGGTGCTCTTGTTCCTGATCCAAAACTGTCAGCTAGAGCTAAGTTTGGTATTGGCATCAGACCTCAACAAACATTATTCAACAACAGATTTGAAGCATTGCGTAATGTTATAGATTTTGCCAACAGCATTTTAATAGATGTTCAAGTTACCAGCAACTACAGTTTTAATAACTTAAACGCCGCTGAGCCTTTTCCTACTCAATATACCGTAATCGAGGATGCTACAGAGTTGGATCCGGTATTTGTTGGAAGTACATCGACTGTTACAGTATTAGTTGATGCTGATTCTAACAACGGATGGGCAGTATATGAACTACAAAATAGTAAATGGGTAAGAGTAAGAACACAAAGTTATAACACTCCATTATATTGGAAACATGTTGATTGGGTGTCTACTTCTTACGATGCTTATCGAGATATTACTGTTGCAGTTGACGAGTTATATCAGTTGGCTGAAGTTAGTCTATCTGCCGGGCAATATGTCAAAGTTAATAATCGAGGCGACGGCAACTATATTATTCTAGAAGTAGCACCTGCTGGTACTGTTGGTGATTTTGGTAATAACTATCTAACTCGTTATATACAAAACGGTACTATTCAGTTCTTAGATACTTTATGGAATCTAGCATTTGGATGGAATCAAACATATAGTTACAGTCAAACATTGTTTGATCAAACTCCTAACAAGGAAATTCAATTTATTCTTACTGCCTTAAAGGATGATTTGTTTATCAATGATTTAAGAGTCAACTGGAATAAACTATTCTTCAAGGCCATGAAGTATGCTGTTTCAGAGCAGCCTGCTATTGATTGGATATTAAAAACATCGTTTATTGATGTAACTAACTATGCGGGACAGTTGACACAGCCTCCTATCTATAAGTTACAAGATAGTTCTTACTATGAAGATTTTATTAATGAAGTAAAACCCTACCATACAAAAGTTAGAAACTTTACAACTAACTTTAGTAATACAGAGTTTTCTCAAACATTGACTACTGATTTTGATTTCCCTGCATATTGGAGTACATTAACAAATAAATTTGTTACTACTCCTGTGTCAACATCGTCGTTGGTATATCCACAATATTTGTCAAACAGTGGTACATATACTACTTCTACTGTACCTACTTTAGAAAGTTTGTTTGTAAATCCTGTTCGACAAATAACTGAGACTATGGTCTTTGACAGAATTTCTACAAGAAATCAAATTGGCAGTTTGTCTGTAACAGATATTTTTATTGGTGATGGTGCTAGTACTGAATTCGTCCTAAGTTGGGTAGCACAGGCTGATAGATTTAAAATGAATCTATCTGTTACTGGCGAGTACGTATTGCCTACCGAATACACCGTTCGATATTATAAAGAAACTTATAATGGTTTTACCAAACACTATTCTAAACTAGTATTCTTAAATATTGATCAAGCTCCTGCATTAGGTGCGGTAGTTACGTTCACTTACGAAAAGAGTGTATCGTTAATGTCTGCCGTAGAACGTATTCAAAACTTCTATGCACCGACCGCGGGTATGGCAGGTACTGCTACTGAACAACTGATGGTAGGAGTTGATGATCCTAGAACACATATCGGCGGCCAATATGAAGGAAAGAGTTTTGTAAATCCCTACGGTAATATTGTAGGCGGCCCTGATAGTCTTATTAATCCTAGTCATCTTTCTGGTACCTACGATATAAACTTATCTCAGCCTTATCCGACATGGTCAGGAACAAACTTAATAAATGCATTAGGTGTTGATCCTGCAGATTTAATCATCGAAGGTGAATATGGATTTGTAACAACAAGTTCTGCCTATGCTCCTGAAGAAGTTATTCCTGGTGTAGTTGCAGATACATTAGGTATTGATGTTTATACTCAAGCAGGGTATGTTACACCTACTATTGTAAACGGTTCTGGAAATGTCATAGCAGGTACTTCTTGTACATTCCCGTTATCAAGTCTTCCGACTACTATCGGAAGCATTGTGGTAGCAGTTAATGGTACTGAGTTTGCATACTCAACAGTAACAAATATATCTAATACATTTAATATTGATTGGATAAACTCTGCATTGGTTATTCCTCCACAACCCACTGACGGTGTTGTGGCATACACTATTATTGGTGTTGGATCAAACTCATCAGCTATTCCTGGAATCATTGATAGAGTAACAGTTAATACAGTAGCAAATACTACTACCGCTCAAGCAGTTAGTTTAGGTAGTTTTGATGAAGTTACAGGAGTCTTTGTAACATTAGATGGACAAATACTTTCTTCTAATATAATACCTAGCCCGTACTATCAACTTGTTCCAGCTTCTACAACATCTAACAGAGCATCTGTTATTGTTTATAATCTTCCACTGGGTATTGAAAATACATTGCAGGCTTGGTTCTTTGATAATGTAGGTACTAACTTTAATCAAGTTAATGTAAACTATATAACTGTAAATGGCCAAGCAATTTTTGATCCAAATCAGCCCACTTTTGCAGGAATAGATATTCCTAATCCTCCGGGAAATGTTGGACCTCCGAGCTCACAGGTAATAGTAGAAGCATCGGACATAGGTAGTAATACTTCTATAAGATTATTACCACCAAGTGTTACCTATTATACAGTGACATCTACTAGTGTTACTCAATATCAAATCAAAGATGCCTTTAACCCATTTGTAAAAGATGTTAACTACGGAGACAACGTTAATGTTTATATAAACGGTTCTCAAATAGCATTAGGTGCAGATTTTACTTTTGACAATAACAATGTAACAATATCCAAATCTTTTAATGTCGGTGACGTTATTGCGGTTGAATCATATATGCCAAATAACTTTGCAAATCACTATAATAGTTCAACTTCAGTGACCTATGATTATGATTATATTGTAACTTTGCAAGGTAAACTAGTATTATCACCAAACTGGTATACAAGAACTAATATAAATTATAAGATTACAACTTATACTGATCAGGATTCTATGGGTATCGAAACACAAGTGTTTAAAGGAAATCCATATAGAACATATATTTTAGATAGACCTGTTCTAGATCAAAATTACGTTTGGGTTACAATCAACTATCCAATATCTAACACAGGTAGATCTGGAGAACAAGTGTTAATAGGCGGCGTTGATTTCCAAGTGTTGTCTGATCAGTTAACTGTTGTTATTGGTGATGCATACGATGTTACCTCAGATTGTACTGTGGTGATAATGAGTATTGCCGGTCCTTCTAATAAAAACATTCTAGGTTACAGATATTTTAGAAATATTCTGGGACAAGAATCTTTTACAAGACTGTCTAATAAAAACTCTACATACCTAACACAACCGTTGTATACAACATCTACAGAAATACATGTTGCAGATTCTACAATATTAAGCCCTGCTGATCCTGGAACAAATACTCCGGGTGCAGTATTGATTTCAGGAGAATTAATAGAGTTCTATGAAAATAGCAATAATGTTTTAAGCCAACTAAGACGCGGTGCCCGTGGCACAGGTATTATTACTACAGCAACTTTGGGTACTCGTGTAATAGATCAAGGTGTGTATCAAACTGTTCCAATAGCACCTGAACAGGCTTATCAAGAAACAGTATTAGCACAGAATACATATACTAATGCTGCTCTAAGTAATACCTATACTATCAAATCTTCATCTATTACTGGATGGATTAATACTTTAACAGCTTCTGTTATTAGATGTGATGGTATTTCTTTCCTAACCTCGGTATCACCGTTACCAGTTGATCCTTATACAGGTTCCTTTGTTGTCGGTAATAGAATATATTCTGTCTCTACTGCAAGTATTGCAGCCAAAGATCAAATACAAGTTTACTATGGCGGTTATCCGTTGCGTAAAAATATTTCATATTACCAAGACACAACAGTACAACATGACAGTATATTGGAATCTCAAATACTTGGAACATTCCCTACAGTATCTTCATTGACTAATGTGTATTCTAGGTTGTCAACTGATTTACAATATACTCCGAATCCTGCATATGTTACCACTGACACTAGTATTGTTTGGGTATACAAATCAGGACAATCGCAAGTAAATATTGATTATACTACATCAACCAATGTAGGACTTCCAGTTAAATCTACAGGTACAACTTACCTTGTAACAAGTACTAACTTGATTTATTGGTCAACTGGTACAGGTTATATAGTAACTGCAACACTGGGATTAATTGATTCTGGATTACGTCAACTACCGCCTGATTTTACTATTAACACTAGTACTCAAGTGATAACATTAAATACTTCAACAGTTAAGTTAAACACAGGAACATTGTTATCGATTGTTATGAAACGTGTAACCTCTAGCTGGAACGATGTTGTATCTGCAGGAACTTCAACTGTTTCTCTAACATCTAGTACAAGTTTTGAAGCACAGTTCTTACAAGAAGCGCCTGCTATACTTCCTGATGTTTATTTCTATAGTGGAAATGCAATTAAAGGGAACGTATAAACTAGCATAAATATCATCATGGAACAAAAACAAATGAATACCAACACAGAAAAAAAACCCAATGAACAAGGAAACATTGCTGTTCGCGGGCATATTAAAATCTATAATCCAGAAACCGGACAAGTGTTTATTGACAAGCCTAATGCTATTAACTATGAAACTTTTAGTATAAGTTTAGCACAAAGTGTTAGTAACCAAGGCCGAGGAATGATCGAAGGTATGGCATTTGGTAATGGAGGTACTCGCGTTGACGATACCGGTATTATTACATACCTAACACCGAACGTTATTGGTACAACTGCTGGTCTATATAATCAAACTTATTATAAAGTAGTTGATTCAAATCAAACATACGACTTGGATCCTGCTAGAAACTTTATGGAAGTTAGACATGTCGCTGGCTCATTCTATAGTGATGTTTTAGTTAGTTGTTTATTAGATTTTGGTGAGCCCAACGGCCAAATGGCCTTTGACAATGCTACTAACAGCGATGGTACATATGTGTTTGACGAACTTGGTCTTAGAGCATATAGTCCAAATGGTCCTGGAACTGGGCCGTTGTTAACTCATGTAATTTTTCACCCTGTGCAAAAAAGTTTGAATCGAATGATTCAGATTGATTATACCATCCGAGTACAGAGTTTAAGTTCTTAAGGATAGTGTAATGGCATATACAATTTTAAATAATAATAACACAGTTTTAGTAAGAGTAGCCGATGACTCTATTGATCAATCTACCAGTGTTACTTTTGTTGGTAAAGATTATGCTGGTTACGGACAATACTATAATCAAAACCTAGTAACATTATTAACTAATTCTGCCAATCCTAACTATTCCCCTCCCGCTAATCCTTTAGGCGGCCAATTGTGGTATGATACAACATATAAAAAACTTAGAGTATTTGATGCTACTTCGGGTACATTTATAAGTGCCGGCGGAGCAACTATTGGTACTAGTCAACCTGCTGGATTAAACGCTGGTGATTTTTGGTATAATAGCAATAATGCCACACAAACAATAAATTTCTTTAATGGAAGTTCTTTTGTTACCCTTTCGACCTATCCAATGAATCAACCAACTGGATTGATTACACCTATACTACCTATTCTTAATAATACCAGTCCTCCGATAAATCAACAAGTTTCTTTATTAGAAAACTACGGTGTAGTAAAAGGTGCATTAAGTAATAGTTCGTTTACGGTTAATGGAACTCAAAGCGTAAACATTTTTAATACAACCAGCTACACTATTACCCAGGGATTAAATATCATTGGTAATATACAAGCTTCTGCAAATGTCATTACTAACAATGTAACTGCTACTTCGATAACTGTTAATTCTATTTCTATCGGTGCTGCGACTAGCGGAACTCCTACAAATAACACAACAGCTTCGTCTTGGTTAAAAATAGTTGTAGCAGGAACTCAGTACTTTTTACCTTTATATCAATAATACTATGTCATACATTTTAACCAAAACCAGCGGTACTGTATTAACAACAGTTCGAGATGCAACAATAGATCAAACTACAAGCCTTACCTTTGTTGGTAAAAACTTTTCTGGATATGGTCAACCTTTAGAAGAAAACTTCGTTGGGCTATTAGAAAACTTTAATAACTCTGTGTCTCCAACTAATCCAATACAGGGACAACTATGGTTTAATAATCAAACTCAGCAGTTAAATGTTTCTTATGATGGTACTAACTTTAAAGGTATTGCCAGTTTGAGCGTATGTGGATCTAGTACTATTCCAAATAATCCTGTAACTGGAGATATGATTTGGAATACATCTACTCAACAGTTATCGGTATATGATCAAACTTCTAATGGATTTGTGTTTATCGGACCATTTGATCAAGGAACTGGCAGCTCGTGGTCATTTACTCCTGAGCAAACAAATCAATCTGTTTATCAAGCAACTATTCGTGGGCTTGTAGATGGTTTAAATGTACTAGCAATATCCAATGTTAACTATGTACCTGCAACATATCCGAGCAGTGATTTAGGCGTAGGCTCTGCTAATACATTTACAGTTGTTAAAGCTGGTATTACCTTGCCTGGAGCAGATTCTGCAACTGGAGTTTCTACAGTATCGACAACATCTGGATATATGTTATGGGGTACTGCGGCTCACTCACTATTAACATCTGGGTTGAATGTCACTGCCGCCCCTTCTGGAACATTATATATCCCTATGGTTTCTAATGCTACAGGTGCATCTAATGCTGTAGTAAACTCATCGTTTAACTATACTAATGGTGTATTAAATGCTACAGCCACTGCCGCTTACTATGCCGACTTGGCAGAGCGTTACGAAGCTGATGCTATATATGAACCTGGAACCGTTTTAGTAATCGGCGGCCTAAAAGAAGTTACAACTACTACTAAATTTGCTGATACAAGGGTAGCGGGTATAGTGTCTACAAATCCTGCCTATTTAATGAATAAAGACGCCGGAAATGACGAAACTCACCCTGCAATTGCCTTAAAAGGTCGTGTTCTTTGCAAAGTTCACGGCTATATTGAAAGAGGTGATCTTTTAGTTACTAGTGACTATGCAGGATATGCTACAGCGGCTAAATCGGTATCTGAAGGATCTGTAATAGGAAAAGCCCTGCAAAGTAACTCACAGGGCTTTGGGGTTATTGAAGTTCTTGTAGTTTAAACTGCCATTGGAGCCTTAATGGCTTCGTGGCTTTCATAGCCTTCTAGTTCAATATCACTCATTTCAAAATCCATAATAACATTTACTTCTGGATTTAGTTTTAATGTAGGCAAGGGCAATGGTTTACGACTTATTTGCTCTTTAACTTGATCAAAATGGTTATTGTAAATGTGAGCATCACCGATGGTAATGACCAAATCTCCAACTTCCAGATTACAAACTTGAGCGGCCATATGTGTAAACAATGCATATGATGCAATATTAAATGGTACACCTAAGAACATATCGGCACTACGTTGATACATCTGGCAACTTAACTTACCGTTAGCAACATAGAACTGAGCAAGGATATGACACGGCGGAAGAGCCATTAAATCTAACTCACCTGGATTCCATGCGGTTATAATATGTCTACGACTATATGGATCCTCTTTAATACCTTTGATGAGTTCGATCAACTGGTCATGATTTTGTAAAACAACTTTGTTGATACGCACCAAGGGCTTACGCCACTTGCGCCATTGTACTCCGTAGATTCTACCTAAGTCACCGGAATGTCTTTGAAGTTTTTTACTAGTCCAATAAGGCGCACTAGCATTATCAGACCATATTGTTTTCTTTTCAGTATAACGTTCACCGTGTAAGATTTCTCTTAGGCGTAGTTCGTCTCCACTGCCTTCTAAAAACCAAAGTAGTTCACTAACAACAGCTCTCCAGGCCAGCTTCTTTGTAGTAACTGCTGGAAAGCCTTCTGTTAAATCAAAACGCATTTGAAGACCAAATATACTACGGGTGCCTGTGCCTGTACGATCAGGACGATCGTCACCGTTTTCTAAAATGTTTTTAAGTGCGTCTAGATAGACTTTTTCTGGATGTGTCATTCAGCAGCCGTTTCTACTTCTTTTTTCTTCTTGCTCTTTGGAGGATCAATTTCGTCTGCTTGTTTGCGTAGTACTTGAGCTTGTTTAAACAATGCATCAGCACGTGAGCGCATTTCGGCAGGAGTAAGTTCTAGACTAGCATTTTTAGATTCTGTAACAACAGGTGCAGTGGTGATTTCTTCACCGGCGTTTACACTAGAACTTGTTGTACGAGTTGGATCATCTTTTGGAGCAGTTTTTTTCTTTTGAGTGCCATCTGTTACCGCTAAGTCTTCGATGCTGATGCCCTTTTGTTGGGCAATCAGTTCATTTAACTCGTCTAACTGAATAGAAGCGTTTGTAGCAGGAGTCATGATAACTCCGTTGGTCGGAACCTTTTTAAGAAGACCTCTTTTGTGTAAAGATGCTAGAATGTTTTCACCATCTGGAAACTTACGAACAGCTAAAATGTCTGCTAGTTCATTTGCTTGTTGTCCACTAATATCTTGTACAATACTCATAATAGTATCATGCCAAGTATCTGGCAAACTGCTAGTTCCGATAACTAGCGCACTAGTTGCATCTCCGGGTAATGTGCGATAAGCAACAAGGATTTTTGCCCCGTTGTTTTTCATTTTACCCACGTGTTTCATTTCTCTTGCCATATTGCTACCTCTTATTAGGCTGTTGGTGCTTCAGTTTGATCAGCTGGTTGTTGAGCCGGAGTAACAGCATTCAAGAATGTGTTTAGACGATCAAATACTTGACCAACTGATGTAGCTTCTGCGGCACCAAATGCACCGCGACGTACTGCTAAATCAACAACTGCACGTAGATTTTGTAAATCTTGAATGCTTAGTTGTGGTTGTTGTGGTTGTTCTACTGGCGCATCTCCGCCAACTGCTGTGCTTGCTACTTGTGCTTCATCTGACATTTTTATTTTCCTTTATGTTTTATGAATATGTGGACACCCTAAGGAAAACATTGTGAGTTCCATAGGATCTTCCATACCAACTTCTATTACCTCAGATATTTTATTATTGTTATCTAAGGCAAAAGATTTCTTAATAGTATACCTACTATTTAAGTTATAAGTAATCCACTGATCTAACAATTTGATATCGCATAACTTTGATACTTTGACGGTGGTAAAGTGTGCTGGAATGAAACTTAACTGTCTTATTCCTAACACACTTAAAGGGTTTACTTCACCTCTAGCCAATGCCATACTTAATCTTCTTTGTAGTAAGCAGTTTGACCAAATGGCGCTACGATAGTATCATTACCGTGGATGATGAACAGGCTTTCGCAGTAGTTCTCATCGCCCCAGCTACCGCATGGATAACCATCTGTAAACATAATGAAGCGTTTTGGCTCAATGCCTTCTTCCTTCATAAAGTTATAGCAAGCATCAAAGTCAGTACCGCCACCACCTTTGGGTTCATAATCCGTGATCTCGTCGGCATTGTCGCCTGTAAACTTAACATAGTTATAAACTTCAGTGTCGAAGCAGAACAAGTCTAGTTTAAAGTCTTTGTATTCTTCCATAATGCCCTTAACTTCACCTAAGAAGTCTTGTGCCATTTTGTTGCTAATAGAACCAGACATATCGATTGCCACTGACACATCGATAGTTTCTTCGTTCATCATACCTGGCAACACGGCACCGCAATGTTGGCTCTTACGATTTGGACGTTGGAAACTAAAGTTGCTTTTAATGATACTTTGGATGTTCATACGCAACATTTGACGCCAATCCATTTTGGGTTCAGTAAAGTCAGTAATGTAACGTTGAACGCCGGCAGGAATACGACCGGCCCCGGCTGCTTGAGCTGCCGCTACCATGGCTTCTTTGATTTCGTCCTTGATCTTTTTCTTTTCTTCTTCAGTTAGTTTAGGACGACCTTTGCCCTTGCCCTCGCCGTCAACTTCTTTACCATCGCCGCCGTCACTTTCTTCATCGCCATCACCGTCCAAATGTTCGTCTAACAACTCACCGATTTCTTCCCAAGAAATCTTTTCAGCATTTTCGTACAAGTGATCATAGATCTGTTCGTAACTCCAGCCACGATACTTATTATCTTGGAAGATTTTAATATCTTTTGGAACTTCTCCAATGCGTTCGTCTTTTAAGATTTGATTAACAGCATAGTCGGCGGCAATGTTTGACAACTGACCATCACGATTATCGCGGCGTCCCAAATGGTCAAACACATTATGTAGTACTTCGTGTGCAAAACCAAATTCACATTCTTTTGGAGTTAATTTATTAACAAAATCGTTACTGTAATAGAAGTTCCGTCCATCTGTAGCCAAAGTACTACACCAGTCACTGGCATCGATTAGTTTCATACGAGTGGCCATGTTGCCAAAGAATGGGTGACGTAACAACAAACCAATACGAGCGGTTACAAGTTTTTCAACAATCTTGTTTTTTTCCGATTCAGAAAATACTTTACGTTCTGCTTTTGCTAGTTTTTTATTTGCTGTAGAAGTTTGAGTAGACATTACTGCTCCTGTTAAAATACTATTATACTAAAATTTATCTAGTTTGTCAATAAAAAAGGGGCCTAAGCCCCAATTTTATTCCATAGCCTGGATAATGAACTTACCGTATTTGTCGTGGAAGCGATCAAAGTTCTTTAACTTAGACGCATCAAACGGCAATTGATAGTTCGTGAGCGCCACTTTGGCCCCCATCACAACCAACTCAGTTGGGAAATTGTCCATCATGAAGCCGAAGAAGTTATCTGCCATCTTGTCCCAATCTTTAACCTTCTTTTGGCTAGCGGTTTGGAGTTCGTAACACATAGACACTGTCAAAGAATACATAGCAGAAATTTCTTTGATATCACATTTAATAACTTTGCCGTTCAAAATGTCTGCTGGGTTAGGCATTTGTTTGGCAACACGACGGTGAGCCATGAACTTAACAGCAAGACCTTCACCAATAGCACCAGCAACCAAATCGGTCAAAGTACCTTCTGGCAAGTCGTCGTCCTTTAGCAAGTCGCTAACAAAGCTCCAAGAACGGGGAGTAGCAAACGCACGGCTTGAAGATTTTGGATCAAAATCATACAAGTCTTGTTTAGCAAAGCCAACATAGCCAACAACCTGTTCGTGAACCTTGTTGTTAACAGCCCATTCTTGCCAATCTTCAAAATCACTCTTCAATTCTAAGTGAACGAAACGGTTAGCCAACGGAGCAGGCATACGATAAGTAACACCTTTATCGCTTTCGCGGTTACCAGCGGCAACAATACTAACACCATCTGGCAACTTGTAAGTACCAACACGGCGATTCAAAACCAACTGGAAAGCCGCTGCCTGTGTAGCAGGAGCCGCAGAGTTCAACTCGTCCAAGAACAGGATAGCAGTAGAGTTAGGATCAGTGGGCAATTCAGCAGGAGGAGCCCAACTCATTGTGTTAGCATTGGCATCAAAGTATGGAATACCTTTAATGTCAGTGGGTTCCCAAAGGCTCAACCGAACGTCGATAACTTCTCGACCTTGTTTGTCACCAATCTGTTTAACAATATCGGATTTACCAATGCCTGGAGGGCCCCACATGAATACAGGGCGTTGAATCTTAACGCACTTCTCGATACTACGCTTGGCTTCGTTAGGCGTAACGGTGCGATTTGAACTGATCTTTTCTGCCATAGTCAACTTTCTTAAGTTAAAAAAATATTTTACTGTTGCACTCTGCTTCAGTATGTAACTATTGTAACGCAGATCTGTGTTTAAGTCAATGGAGTTTTTGGTTTTTTTGCTTTAGCGGCACTGTATCTTACAATGTTGCCAGAAAACAACACTAGCTGAATAGCCATTTTTTCATCAAATACATAGATTTCATCTTTGGTAATATACCAAGGGCTTTCGATTAGATTATCTAACCAAATAATAACTTGATTAGTATATTCTACAGGTTCATCTAATGTAACTTTATGTGCTTTGATATGAGCAGTTAATCGAGCAAACCCTTCGTCAGTTAATCTAAGCCCGCCCTTTTCTTTATTACGATAGTTAAACCACCATTGTGGTAACAACTTACGAATGGATTTTTCATCCGTGGGTAGATTAAACTGTTCTGCAATATATCGGGTAATATCAATCTTCAGAGTCATTGGTTAACTTTTCTCCAGTAACCAATTTATAGACAGAAAAATCTTGAGTATTAAACTGTTTATTAAGTTTTTCAGCAAGATTATGGGCATGACCGGCATTTGAAAATGATACTTTTTTATATTTAGGACCAATTTTCTGTGCAAGAATACTACTAGTTTTTAAATTAATAGGCTTGTCTTGATAAAATACAGCCCAAATAGCCTCAGCATCTAAAACTTGTTCTGTTTTATACGTCTTTTTATTGGTTAGTTCTAATAATATGGTTGGCTTGGGTCTGCTCATATACGCTCCATAAGTGCGTATATATTTATTAAAAACTGTTAAAACCGCCACCGTCCATTTTAATAACAATAGTTTCGTCGCTGGTATTAGGGCCGCCTGCTAATCTTGTCATAACCAAAGATAAACTATTCTGTAAATCAGTTACTTCTTTAAGACTTAGCACTAGATTTTTTTGATTACTTTTAATAGCAATCCGTGCTTTATTTAAAAAATCTTCGATTGGTAATGTGTTTATTGTATTACTCATTTGATTTAATCTCTTTTATTAATACCGTTTTTAATTCTTCTTCAGTTTTAAAAGGTCCGTAGTATGGATAACGCTCTAAAGTAATTAGTTTAGGGCAAAACGATTTAACCCAACCTTTACTAAACTTAATAATATAATGTCCTGCACATAACTGACTTTTACTTTTAGAACGTTTTGTATATAAAGGTAGTTTCTTTTGAACATTATATAAAGGTTCATAGGGTTTAGTCTTACACGGATAATCATAAATGCTATATGATACTGGCTCTAGAATATCTCGTTTTACTTTTTTAATACTTTCTTCAAATAAAGCAATACCCACTGCATTTTTAACTTCGGTTAAATCTTTAAAAGGTATGGCTTTACCGTGATGTAATACCAAATAACCTTTTTTGACCTTACTGATACTACCGATTTTTTTATTACCGGATTTAATCAACCATTCTTGGTTGGGAATTAATACTTTGGCATTTGTTGACATTTTTATACATACCTTGCATTTAATGGTTCTGCGTAGCTTTGAACTTGTTCGCTTACTTTGACCATATCAAACTCGGCGCAGAATTTTAATAATCGAATACCAACTTGTGGAATATTTTTTTCTGCCGTAGTTGCTGTATCGATTGTTTCTTTAATCAAAAGTTTAATATCTTCGGGTTGTGCTGTCAAGTCGCATAGTGTGACATTACGATTGTAATCGTCTAACACACGGTGTTCGACACCTTCGTGGTCAGTCCAGCGCTGGAGCATGAGATTGTTCCAAGAGTATCCTTTGGTATTTCGATCGGCATAGGCCTCCTGGAGACCAACTTTATTCTTTGTTCCTTTAGTACGAACTCCCGGATAAGCAGAAAAGACGTTGTCTGAGGTATCTCCTCGCATACACTTCTCGAAAAGTAACCACTTGGGGTCTGGTGCAGGCTTTTCCTCTTTAGTTTTTTTATCAATAACACGCTTGCCTTTAGCATCGAAATATCCTTCGTGTGTTGTAGTGATTTCCATTACACCGTTATATTGTCGAACATTTGGAGCAATCAGCTGTGCAAAATCTCCATCTGTTGAAATAATCACGTGGTTATCGTCGGGATGTGCCTGTATGAAACCTGCAATCAAATCATCTGCTTCGAGTTGCGGATGTTGTAGTACAGTTGTATTGGTTTTCGTAGTGATAAAATCTTTGAACTGGTCAAAGGTTTCCCAAAATACACGTTCTTCTTCTTGTTCTCTGGGATTCATTGCGGCACGACCTTCTGCTCGTTGTGCCTTATAAGGAGTATAAAAACTTTTACGCCACGAGCGACCTTCTAAACAGAATACCACATGGTCACCTTTAAAGTCCTTCCATGCTTTACGAACACTGCCAAGCACTGTATGAATACTCATACCAATCTTGTCATTAAGGTCTCCCCTAATAACATGTCGTGCTCTAAAAAATGTATTTGCTGTATCTACTAGAATGTATGTTTTGTTCATTAAGAAACTTCCGTTTTACCATCATCACGTAGCGTACGAGTAACAGATCCACTAGATCTGCGTGTCATATCGATACCCTCTTCGCCTGCAACATTACGACAAAGTTCAGTAAACCATTCGTCAACAACGGCTTCTTCATCTTCGCCTAAATATCCGTCAGCACGTAATTGTAACACAAAGTATTCATTCCAGTCAAGTTCAAAGAAACCGTTGCGAGCATTATCTTTGCCTACATGGGTTTCGACTACAGATACCCACGGTTCTTTATTTTCTGTAGCAATCTCTTTTGGAGTCTTAGTAGGTTTGGTTGCTTCGGCTAACTTGGATTCAGTTTCCTTAATCTTATTAGCCATTTCTTCTGCATATTTTCTTGCAGCTTGAGCTTCTTCTTCTAGTTTATCTAAGCCCAATGCTTTTTTAATAAAATTTCTCATAGTTTACCTTTTTAATTGCCAAATTAAATGTTCGTGTTTGTTGTGCCACCTATATAGGTATATAGGATCACCTGGGCCAGTAATCATTTTGGTAAATTTATAGCCCCGTTCTAACCAAATTCTTTTTCCTGTTAAAGCACAGCGTTTAGGAAAAACTGCAAATTTGTATTCAACACTTGCGGTTTTGTAAAACCATAGGTCATCTGATGTTGTATCATTATAATTCTTACCAAACATCATTTGCCTTCGTATGCCGGATTTGGAATATCTAACTCAAATATATGGAACTTGTCTTTACTATCGGTAGCACTAGCAACCAGTAGTTCCATTGTTCTATATTTTTCTGCTTCCTCTCGAGTAAAATAAAACCCAGTCGCTCCGCCGCCAGGACTAGCCGTACCTGTAGGATACAGATAGAAGTTAGGTGATTGTTTTAACAACATATACACCTTTAGAAACTTTGGAGCCAGCAACGGTTCGGCCATTAAGTCCCCCACTCGTTTTTGAACAATGGCACTTGTAGACGATCACTATAACGCCACCCTCGCTTCATTGCGGCAATGGCAACGGATCGAGCATTGAGATTATAAACAGACTCAACACCGCCGACAGGCATAAGGTATACGTGACCTTTAAAACCTGCCGCTCTAAATTCGTCAACTGCTCGTTCTGCATCTTTAATGTCCTCTTCTGTTGATACTACTAATTTCAAATATGCTGTACCGTATTCTTCATACTCGCAAACACGATCGGGTTTTATTGCATCCTCCCATGGCTCGCCGCTTGCTGGTAATTTTGCACTGACATTAAATGTAATTTCGCGACCAAAGTCTTTATCTTGATGATATTTCCATGTATGTAGATATTCTTTGAATTCTTTCGTTAGCCTCATTGTGCCGTTAGTTTCAAAAGTAATTTCTCTCAAATTAGACATCTTAGGATGATCTAACAAATCCGGATATTGCTTTTGCCAACCCAGCAATGGCTCTCCGCCTGTGATTACCAAATGTTCATCCCGCCATTCTCCATGTGGGAGAATTTCCATAATACGATCCGCAATAGCATCAGTTGTGAGCATTGGGCTTAGATCTTTAAAATCAGGCATCCAGGAGGCGTATGAGTCGCACCCAGAATTTACCAATGGAAGTTCTTCGTATTTGTTATAAAAATGCGCCACCCGGGCAATATCGTGCCTTTCTTGGCTTTTCTCTCCAAGTGGCATGCCAAAACCGTCGCAGGTAAAATTGCAACCAAAAGTTCTTAAGAAGATTGACGGTACCCCCATATATCTTCCTTCTCCCTGAATGCTGTAAAATAATTCTGCGATTTTAATCTTGCTCATATATATTAGACCATTTCTTTAGTTTTTCTTTTTTAGCAGCAGTAGCGGCTTTTAAGTTATGATATGATATTACATCCAACTCATGTAGAATGTCAATCATTGCGAGTACATCGCCTAACTCTTCTTCTAGGTGTTCTTTGTTTGTTTTTGGTTTGCCAGGCTTGAAATTATTTAGGCCGAAGCGACTAATTTTACTAATAGCTTGGATTACTTCTGCACATTCTTCTTGTAGAATGTCCATTACTTCTTTGGTTCTCTTATCCATTTTTTGCTCGATCTGTAAGGTATTGTTCATTATGAATCCACTTGTTGTTGACTAAAAATCCCCACTCCCGCCGTTGTGGCCCAGGCATAAAACAAGTCCATGCTGTTACATTGGGATCCAATTCAATGCGATGGTATGAAGTAGGTTTGCAAATACGAAAATGACCAGGGCCACGCCAATGACGAATTTCTCCAATTTTTTCTCCTAGGCTATTAAACTCGGGTACCCATTCATAGTAACCGCCACGCAGAATAAGTGTGGCATAGGGCCATGGGTGATCGTGAACATCATCGGGGTCACTCTTTAAAAACTTGTGGATAAAGATATTGAACGGAAATGCTTTACGATCTTTAAGGAAAACATAATAGCGTTCTAGATATGGTTCATTTTCTTCTCGATCCATAATAATACGTCGACGACCAATTTTATCCAAGAAGTTTAAAAGGAATTTCATTTTAAATTTTTCAATAAGTTAGTTGCACTAAAAAAATGTTCAGTTAAGTCCTGTGCCTGTTTCTTAACCTGCGGCACCTGTTGATTATAAAAATTCATAGTTTGAATGATTAAGGCACATAGTTCTTGTCTGTGGGTTTCATAGGCTTCAAAACTTTCTGTCCACTCACTAGGGTACTTGAATCCGCTGTAATACATTTCTGTATATGATAGTCGATCTGGCACCATAGGGATAGCATCTACCATAGCACCTTCGTAGCAACTAATGCCCAGTGTTTCCTGTAGATTAGCACTGAACACAATCTTAGCACGTTTTAACAATCGATGATATTCATGCTTGGTCAGAGGTTGATCTTGACAAACAACAAATTCATATTGTGGTAAGTACTTGGCTAGGTCACGGAAAATCTCCACTTGCTTTTCTGGAGCAATACGATGTGGGAACAAGATTAAGTCATCCTTTTGATAAGGACCATCACCGCTCAGTAGTGTGTCCATATACTCCATAGGCCAGCCTGTACGAACAATTTTACCACTTTCGTATCGACGTTCGAAGTCCTCATCATGCCAAGGATTCTCACTAGGATAATCGTGTAGTAGATTATTAAAGAACATTCTTACATGGAAGTCTGTGGCAAAATAGTTGTGATCAAACGCATGGTAAAAACTCTTTTCAGCGTGTCTAACCCAAGGTTTATCGCCAACAAGGCGTCCTAAGAAGTCTTGAGGATCATAACTGCCCGCATGCCATAAGCCGTGTGTTGTTACAGGAATCTGCAACAGCTCACTCATGTATTTTAAGTTTATAATGCCAGGATGCCAAGCGTCAGTAAACAAAAAATGATCGCCAGGCTTAACTGCTCCGGAGCAAAATAAACGACTAATCTGTTCAACTTGAGCAGACTTGTAGATATTAGTGCCGCCAAAATTAAGAAAGGCGCCAGGAGTAGTGGCACTAGGAATGTCCGTAGGACCAGAGATAATTTGAACATTGTGATCTTCCTTTGCAAGTAGATAAGGTACATGAGACTGCCATTGTCCCGTGTACCTACTCTCCACCGCCTCTATATCGACGATGAATACATTTGCCATTACGCTTCCTGACGTGCTCGTGCTTCTCGGCGTGCCTTACGCTCCAAGTACTCTTGCTCTTGTTGATAACGACGATAGTCGGGACTGCGATACAGATCCTTTTCGTCATACTTAATAAGGTTGAAACGGCAGTGGTCAAGCCACCGATCCAAGTCATCGAACACCCGTGTAACTTCGGGTTTCATCTTAAGAGTTTTTTGGATATAGGCAGGGATATTAGCCATGGTGTGTTTTTCCTTTAGTTTAGGAGGTTAATGAAATAAGTGGAGTATATTCTACAATACCATCTGACTCACCATCTTCAGAAACCACAACTTCGTAATATCGTTCTCCGTATGTGGGAATAAGATGGTTTTGCAAAATATCTGTTGCTATCATTTCGCAGGATTTATGATTCTGATTGCCTGCTTTGATAAAATCTTGTAGTGCCCATTTAACAAGGAAGAACTCTAGTTCACGATCCAAATGCGTGACAGAGATTTTAACTTCAACCTTGAACATATGGCGATGTTCATGTTCTAAGAATTCGATACGAGGATCGATCAATCCTGCGTTAGGATAAAAATGAAATCCTTCGAATTCTGTTCGAACTTTGATATAAGTGCTAGTTGTCATTCTGCTGACGGTTTCTTAACAACTTTTTGACTAGCAGTTGTGGGTTTTGATGGAAGGTTATCTTTCATCATATTATAGATTTCCCACAGCTTCCAGTCAATGCCTTCGAGTACTTTAAACAAGCGTTCTTCTACATCCGGCTTTGGAGCACCCTTAGTAACCTTAGTTGTAATCATAATGTTTTGTCCTTACTATATTGAGACCAGTCTGTAAACTTACTACGATCCTTCAGTGAGTGTAGACTGTGTGACCACACACCGGGATTGGTTGCATTAAAATCTTTATCGTCGATCTTAATCATTGTATTATAATTCCACAAACCGATATACGGGATTGGAACACGAATTTGTGGAATAAAGTTATTATATTCGTTTAATCCGTTATCTAAAAACTCTTCTGCTAGTGCAACTGGAATATCAAGACTGCAAAAATAATCTTGATCTAAAAAGTACTGAATCATACTTTCCCAATTTTGCCACTCTTCAAAAGAACTAGGATGAAAACTGTGATTAGCACCAAAGAAGATATGCTTAATATGCTTAGATGTGTCTAGCCAAGAATTGCTGTCTACAAGAATACTTTCTATCTTATCGATAGGCTGTACGCCTGTAACAAACAAGGTTTCTAATCCAAATGCAGGCGTATGCTCAATTTCAGTTCCTGTAAAGAACTGAACATCGGTATGTTCGCCTGATGTATAGTTTCGTTTCATGCTATAAGTATACAATCTAATAAAGTTTTACGCAAGATTAAATATTACCAAATCATAGATCTTCGTTAAACTTATTTTCCAAATCATCTAACTTGCTTTCGTCTAACTCTGGCATAGCAAAAATTTCTGATACAGTTTTATCAATCACTGGAACATCTATTTCAAAAAAGTTGTTAAATGTATTTTGGGCAGGGCCTCCACGTAGTCTAGAACCTTCCAAACTACGTAAAAATCCAATACCTTTATCAATCATAGCAAATGCTTCGTCTTTAGTTTTTGTATTAAAAAGTTCTTCTACAAAACGATCGAAATACAAAATACTACGTGGAACCCATTCACTATATTCATCGCTGTTGATATTTTTAGAATCTAACTTCTTCCAATGACGCCAGTCGGGTTTATGTTTAGCACGTTCAACATCCATTAGATGATTAGCACGTTGTACAGCAACAATGTGTTGATATACATTATGACCCATCATAAGGGCGTAGCTAAAACTATCCCAACTTGTACGACCTTCTTTGCCAATCTTGTTTAACATGCCAGGTGCATAATGACAAATATCGCCCATGGTCAGCCTGCGGCCGAATTCACTTTCCCACGGGAATGGAATGTCTGATTCGGCAAGTGACTTGTTATCTGGTGCTTTTTCCATAGCAACACTCCACCGCTTTGTGGTATGTTGCGAGTTTGTGTAGACAAGTCCGTAGGCTGTTGCGACAAACGGTGAGGCGCAGTCAAAAGATATGGTAATTTCTTCATTGATATGTTTCCTTATTTGTCGTTGAATAGATGTTAGATAGCAAGCCCAATCTAACTGTGCTGTACCCAAAAAGTGGATCCAGTTTTTGCCTTTTAGCAAACCATCTTCTCTTAATGTCATTAGACGTTTAAGAGCAATATCCATCTTACACATATTAGCACCACCGAATGCCCAACCTTCGGCTTCCTTGCCCTCGTAAGGACCATTAGGATCGCTAAATTCTTTTACGCCTTGATACCATTTTTCAGCAGTTTCCCAATCGCTACCTTGTAAAACATTTAGGAACTTGGTCTTACCTTGGCGGTTAACTAGGAAATAATCGTTATTGAAACGAGTCTTATCCAAACAATCATCAAATGTTTTTAGTCCAGTCTTGTGTGTATGATTTTCATCACATGCCCAAGTAGGAACGTCCAGCATCATTGACCAATCAGCGGTTTGTTCCAACCAATCTAAAATCTGTTGACGAACATAGTTAGCCTTGGGCCCTTCAAAATCTAACCAATCAAATTTCAAAACACCTTTACCAATCTGGAATCCGCCTGAATCGCCTAACATCATTGTGTTAGCACGATCACGTTGTTGAATCATGCTGTCTTGTGTTTGACTTTTTGTTAAATCTAATTGAGCATGACCTGCAGAATATAAACTATATTTGTAATAGAAGTATCCTTCTTCGGGATTTAAAAAGTTCATACCTTCAATACCTCGATCAAATCCCGCAGGAATACGATCATCGGGTACAAACTTTTCTAATCTCTGTTTGGCAACATAAGTGCTATAGAAAGAGCTAATAGCTGGCAAATAGCAGGCATAATCCTTATTCAATACACTTAAATCTACTGGTGGTTTACTTTTCATTTCGTTTTTGTTCCCATAATTTTTTTCTTGCTTCTGACATCTTTCTTTTAGTTTTGTCTGACATCTTTCTACCTTTAAGTGTAGCACTTATTTTCTCTTTTTGCAAGTCCGACATTACTTTACCTTTTTGTGCGGCACACATTTTAGCACGGGTTTCGGCACTTACTTCTACTCCTAATCTGGAGCCTTTTTGAACACCTGTCTTGCCTTTATTCCAAGGAGTTTTACCTTTACCAGCTTCGCTTAATTTTTTTCTATGCTCTTCTGATTTTGTTTTACCTTTTAACGCTTCTGATATTCTTTCTTTGTGTGTATCTTTTCTTGGTTTCTTATTTGCTTCGGAAATAGTCTTTCTCCCTTTTTCTGATAGGTACGACCCGATCTTTATATCTTTGTTCCACGGAATAATGCCTGCCGATCCATCACCACCGTCTGTCCTATTATGTAAAATACCTGTACCTATATCTTTTCGACCATACCATCTAATCATTCTACGCTCAATAGCAAATGCTCCAAGCTCTGTTAAATTTGTTTCTAATATAACAATTCTATTTAGGTCTTTAGGAACAATAACAGAGTGAGACTTTTGCCACGCTCTGTCATCTTTCCCTTTACCAATATAATACGGTGTTAAATCTTTAGTTCTCAAATAAGCATATACATAAAACATAATAGTTCTCCTATATGTTTATTTATACTTACTTGCTATATACACCTATTATTCTTCTACTCCGAAATGTTCTCGCAATGCCTTAGCATCTTCTTCATTCATTGCCAGCCAATCAATACTTTCTTTCACAATTAACTCAGTAAAATCTTCTAAGTATTTTGTCAAGTCCGCATCTTCTCGATGGCAACTTACCAGTTTACCTTTATGTTCGCTAACTAACCATGATTTAATAGCAAGTTCTCTAATCTTCTCGTTCATATTCTTTGCTTAAAATTACTGTTGCCTTTAATTGGCGTTTAGCTCGTTCGACATCTTCGAGTACTTTATTTAGGTTTTCTTGAGCGGCTTCAACTGCCGGTGGTTTCTTCATTGTTATTTTCTTCTTGTTCTACTAATATAGCAGTTATTTCTAGTTGTTGTCTAGCTTTAAGGAGATTTTCTCTTGCAGCCTTAATAGCAGGGTGATCACTTTGTTCCCATATCTGTTCTTCCTGCATACGTTTGATAACCCAATCTATAGCTCGTTCAGCGCTATATGAAAGTTTTATTGTAGGGCTGGAATCGATAATAGGTTTCCAGCTTATTCCGTCGTACACATCGAAGCCCTGACGAGATGAATTAAATTTAATCATTCCTGCCATGTCGGTTCCGTTGTTGTAAAAACTCGGATACTGTGAATATCCGCCGTCTACTTGAATATGCGTACCGCCTGCAATATTCTTAATCATTTTTAGACACCTGCTGGGATAATGTATTTGTAAGTTGCAATACCGCTATCTAGTTCAATCTGCATAGCACCGCCATTACTGAAACTAACTTTAGCATTGTTAGTATCTGCAATCTTTAAAATACTCAATACATTACTAACTGGATATGTCCAAGCCTTAGTTAGCTTTCCAGTAACGCCTGTAGCAAATGTAAACTCACCTGCATGGCTGCTTTGATCTCCAAAAGAGAAAATCAACTTATCTCCATCTGTCTTAGCCAAGAAACTTGTATGTTCTGTATTTGCACCTGCTTGGAACTGAAAGCGTTGAATGCCGGTAACAGTAGGAGTAACTTCAACTTCCCAGTTAGCACCTTTGAACTTAACAGTCTTAAGTTTTTCTTCAATAACATCTTGATTCATGAAACGATAATCGTTCTTGAAATCACCGTCCTTGTTTTCAAAATGTAATCCTGTTGGGATGTTAACACCGTTGCGTTGACCAGTTACTAACTCAATCTTAGCATCTTCTTGGTATTCTTTACCTTCGATAAGATAACGAAGTTTTTCAAGTTGTGGCATACCAAATGTACCGATCAACTGTGGATATGGATCTGTAGTTTCTGCGTATAGAATAACACTTTTGTTTTCTTCAATACTATCGATTAATGTTTTGTCTGATGTGCCAGTTACCTTAACAATGTTTAGGAAACCTAGTTTTTGTGTATGAGCTACGATGTCTTTAAGTAAATCTTGCATGATAAAAGTCCTTTGTATAAGTTTATTTAGGTTGAGAAGTAAAGTCAATGACTATTTTATTCAAATGAGAATAAGGAGTTAAATGTATTGGTCTCAGTAGTAGAACTTAAATCCCACTCCAATACACCGATAAGATTTTCAATCTTGTTATTAATAATAGTTGCTTCCATTTCTGCATGGTCAAATGGAAGTTCTTGGAACCACTTAGGTAATCGTAGTTCGTCGACTGGATAAGCAATGCTAGTGAATCCCAATGGATTTGGACGCATCTTGCAGACAATAACTTTCATACCGTCAACAATCTGTTGACTGTATTTGTCACCGTTCATACGTTTCAATGTGTTCCAGTTGATACTAGCACGAACGTGTCCTGGCATATTGGCCTTGCCAGCTTTCTTTTCTTTTTCTTGATATTCAGCAATATTATTGGCACGTTTTGGTGAACCTTTTTCCCATCCAGGTCGGGCCTTGAACTCGGTTCTAAACTCGCTAATCATATCTAGAATCTCTCGTTCTTCACTGCCATTCAGTACTTTGGTAAGAACTTCTTCCAAGAACTTTTGCATAAATTCTGGAGTGTCACTGCGTTTCAAATCTAAACCCATGGCTTTGATCTTACCAGGCTTGCCATTAACATCACTGCGCTTGCCTTCTTTATCGTAGTACAATACAGCATAGCGTTTCTTAGTAATGAATAAGCCTTTAATAGCAACGATTTCACGACCAGCTTTAATAACTTCTCCACGTGATTTTGGGCAGTGATGAGAGTTTAACATATGCTGCGGGAATGTACTATTCACCTCATCGGCAATGGTATCATATAGCTGAACAACGGTATCTTTAGTCCAAGGAATCTGCCCTTTGGCAATTTCATTCTTCAAGGATGTATAGGCGCTGAAGTAAGCGGAGTCAGTGTCTCCATAAATGATACTTTTGCCGATGTGGTTGTATTCGCCTGTGATGACTTCGTTAATTTTTGCTGCCATGTGTCTTGCGATTCCTCGGCCTGTAAGAGTGGTTGACTGACCAATGCGATTATCGAAAAAACGACAACCAGCGTTGAGAATAGCACCGTATAGGCTATTGAGGTTAATCTTTTTAACCAATTGACGTTTGTCCCAGTATTCTTCTTCAATTTTGTTCTCCGCTTTGATAGCTTCTTTGAGCTTGGCCTGCATTTCCTTACGCTCTTTATACCAGCGGGCAAGCAACCCTGGAATAATACCTTCCTTTTCGTGTGTAAAAATAGTGCCATTAGAACTCAACATCCATGGATTATTACTTTCAAAGATAAGTTCATAAATTTGAGCACCGCTCATTACACTGGTCTCGCCATTTTCCCAGTCGATGATGATATCGTGAGCACGGTCTTGGTTCATAACAAATTCGTATTCGTTACTGCCAAACTTACCTTCCCATGCACCTGCAAAACTAGTACCCTTGGAAATTTTATCTTCGATTTCTTCTTTGGTATAATCTTGACGTAACTGTCCGACAATAGTTTCTGGACCCATGTTCAATGCACGAATCACTGATGGATATAGTGAGTTAATATCCATTGAACCGATATAGTCGTGAAGTCCTTTTTTAGGATAAGCAACATACGCACCTGCTGCCTGTGTGTTTAGTGTATCATCTCGCTTAGGACGACTAGGCACAATAAGACCGCGGTGATGTGCTTCATTTACAATAGCCTGTTCTGTAACAGCTACAGCACCCATTGTAGTTTGTAGCAACACGGTGTTTTCATGAGCAACAGTATTAGCAAGGTCGATGAACTTGAGTTTCTTATCTAACTTATCTAATAGCGCACAGTCTTGTCTATTATATTCGATAAACTTACGGAAGTCGTTATTGTAAAGTTGATCTAATGTGCCTTCGTAGACAGTCTTAGATTCGCCTACTTCCATTTCTCCGATTGCATCCAATCGATAAGTGTGACGTTCTTCATATGTGTACTTTCTGTACAACTCGAGACTATCAAGATGAACGCGACCGACAAGGTCATAAGTAACAGCGGCCTTTCCATACTTTTCGTACTCTCTCTTTTTAGGTAGTTGATCCCATAAGCAAAAACGACGAGTATCTTCCTTACTCAATGTTTTTGTAACTCTATTTACTGTGTAGGGAATATCGAAGCCTTCGCTATTCCAACCACTTAGCACATCTGCATCCTGAATCAAGTCCAAGAATGTATTAAGCATTTCATATTCAGTTTCAAATAAAACAGTATTAGGAAATTCTTTAACTTGCTCTTGTGCTTGTTCCATGGTCAATGTTTTAGGTGGAACAGCAAGACAAACTAGTGTATCTAACCATTGTAGGTGAACAGCGATAGCAGTGATTGGCATAAATGCATCGTCTGGACTTGCATAGCCACGTTCTGGATCGAAGTCCACCTCAATATCAAAAAATGCTACATTTAGTTTTGGAGCATCTTTGCCAAGATAGTTTTCTTCTAGTGTGCGGAATACAGGATTGATATCGCTTTCATAAAGTTTATGATTGCTGTGAATTCTCTGTTCTTTTGTGAATTCTTTAAATGTTCGGGCTGTAACTTTATTAAGATTTTCGCCGAAGATTGACTTATACTTGCCCCTTTGATCGGGATAGTAAAACATATAACGAGCAGGATATTCTTGGAATATTCTACCTTTCTTAGGATCACGTTCAACAACATAGACAATGTCTTTGTCACGATCCCATCGTGAATCTACATAACTCATATTATTTTTCTTCCTTGAGATTTCAGGCTCTCAAATACCACTATGCGATTTATGGCTCGCTAGACCGTTCTCAAAAATATTTAGCCAACATTCGAATGAGGCCTATAGAATCTATGCTTACAAGCAAGACATAGTTAGCAAGCATGCCAAATGATTGCCTAGTAAAACTAGCCCAAGCATACAACATACAGCCAAAAATCCAAGCGGGATATAGTAGAACCAATGGAGGATTGGGTACCGTGACCGCCATCGTGATGCTACACGCGATGCTAATAGTCCAAGCCACAAACTCAGCAATGAACCTAATATGATTAGATTTGTAGTCATCTTTGATCCATTGTATAGTGTCTAATATAATTTTACGCATCGTCGCGACGATTTGCGTGGCCGCTGATGTCAACAATAGTTTCTAAATCATCAAATTCACGGAATACTTGATCCCATTGGTCTTTTTGTGCAATCTTAATAGCCTTGCGAATAACACTGGGCTTGACATCTAGTTCTTCGGCTACTGCTTTGATAGTTTCATTCAGACCTTCTGTAAGGTCTTGAATTTCCTGCATGACTGTGCAACCTTCTGCTACGATTTGTTTAATCTTTGCCTGTTCGGGTGCGCCAAAACTTTTACTCATAAAAAATCTCCTTGTTAGTAAGTTTATACTATACAAGGAGTAAATGTCAACTTTTGTCGTATAATTCTGAGTATTTTTCTTTTAATACTTTCTGTGCGTTTTGATAGTTGGTCACTGTTTGTATTAATGCCGGTGTTCTGGGAATTTCTGTAACTTTTTCTACAAATGATAATGTCCCTTCTGCATCATTTGTTAATGTTGTATAAGGAATATTAAAATATTTTTCTATGCAGTCTTCTAAAAAATCATCAATATATCCACATCGTTTATTTTGTTTTTTTAATATCTTGGCTATTATAGAAGTTGGTAGATCTTTTAAACTAGATGCACTAGTTAATAGCGGTAAATCACTGTTTTTTGATTGTTCAATATTATAAAGATCGTAAACATCATTTTTTCTATCATCTGTCAATCCGGGCGTTATAGGATCATTACCCCACATTTTTAAAAAATGATTTATTTCTATTTCATGATAATCATCAGGAGTAATGGTTATTCCTATCAATGAATAGTTTATGTACATGTTTTTTATTGTTAAATCATCACCTGTACTAACTTGTACTATATAAGGACTCGATGTATCTTTAGGTTCGAATTCAGTAAATTTTGGATTCCATGGCGTTTCGGATTTTATAGTTGTGTGGTTATTAATATATTGAAACCAATATAAATGTGCATCGCCTTTTGGAAAATCGTATGTATTCCAATTTAAAAAAGAATGAGCAATAAGTCCGCCTAAAAAACTATGCCCGTCACCACCACGGCTGAATACAGCATATATATCTTTCATTTAGTTGTTTAGATCAAATGCTTTAAGATTTTTTTCGATTTGATCTGGACGAACATCACGGGTCAAACTCATTGAGTAGCGGGGATCATTGGCCTGTTTCTTAGTGGCAATAACCCCACTGGCATCTTCTATAGGATGATTTTCATCACCTAAGAATGTATCAGCAAACTTTTTACATAGTTTTGTGATGTCCTTATTACCGGTACATTCTACGGTAAATTCAAAATCTTCATCATGTTGGCTAGGATCACTGTATCCACAATAGACTTTTTTTACAGGACTAGCATTGATGTAATCTGTACAACTACCTTGATACCGATCTGCCATAGCACCATCGCATGGACTTAGAGTTGTTAGTATAATACTACCTTCAGGGATATCGCCATACTCTCGTTCGTAAGCATCTATAGCATTACGTTCAGCATGGCTCCATTTGTTGCCAACTTTCATACTGGTACGAGCAACCGCACGATGATCTGGATCTAATACACAGGCCGACACCATACCAAATTTTTTGGGATCTTTCTTTTGTCCAGCAATGATTAAATTGCAAAGTTCAACAAGGTACTTATCCAAGTGTTTACGACCGTGGATTTTGTAATCGCTCTTGATAAACTCTAAGATTTTCATTTCTTTTTAGCCCGGCCTGCTTTCATGTTTGCTAGCCAATGTGCCATACGGGCCTTTTCACCTGTTGAATGTTTGGCAGTATTTCTTAAACTACTAACACTTGCTTTGGTATTTACGCCACTACGTTTGGCAAGACCTTTTCGTCCGGGATTTTTTCCATCGGCAAAGTTCTCATCTGTTTTACCTGCTTTTTTTTTAGCAATAGCAATAGCAGCCTGTTGAGCAGGATTGGCTGCTTCTTTCAATGTTTGTAATACATTGTATAGTTGTTCAACACTTTCACAATGCCATTTACGTAGTGCTTTATTGATACGGCTATTTGGATCTCTCTTGGTCGAGGCTCCTGTACGATGTTTCTTCATGCCCTTCATACGAGCACAGAAACTCTTACGACGTTTGCTGGCCTTGCTGCCTTTCTTTAACTTACTGGGTTTAGTAGTCACAGCAGTTTGTAGTTTACTACCGGGATGTTCGCGACGATAACTCGCTACGCCTTTTTTATTAAGGCCACCGTTTTTATTTTTACCACTTGATTTTTGCCAAGCGGCTGATTCAGTAATAAATTCTTCGGCTCTCATTTCTTTTTCTTCTTAGGATTTTTAGCGCCGTAGCTGGCAGCAATAGCCATCTGACGTATTTTTTCTGGACTCTTGTTTTTAAACTGATGATGACCTTTTGCGTTAGGTGTTTGAGCAGCTTTGGCAAAATCATCAATATACTTTTTTACTGGATCATTGGGTTTAAGTTTTTCAGCTAACTTAGAAGATAGTGACTCTAAATAAGCATCTTGTTCTTCGCCCATATCGTGTTCATCGTCTACAGCATTAAACACCGCATCTAAGTAATCAGCGGCCTTAGTAACTTTACTTTGTTGCCACGGTTCCAATGTATCGCCTTGTGCTTGCATTTGTTTGACAGCATGACGTAGTTTAGATGCATGTTTGACTAGACTCTTTAGTTGGCTGCTGGTCATGCCATTGGCTTCATCATTATACCATTCTGGATTTTCGTGAACACTATCATCGTGACCAGCACCGGCCCATTTGCTAGTACCGTGTGCTGTAGCAGCCGCTCCTTGTCCCCAACCTTTGCCTACATCGCTATGATCTTCTTTAAGACCACCAACTTTCATGGCCTGTTCTTTATTTGAACTATATCCTTGAGCAATGGCCTGTTGTCTTTGGTTAGGCCAAATATTGGCAACATACATTTTTCCATCACGAACAATGTACCAAGATTCCTTGTCCATTTCGTCACCAGCAGGACCACCTGTACCGTATCTTGTGCTGCGGTTGTAGTCCATTTGACGTTGTTGATCGCGCTCGTTATCGTTGGCGTAATAGCCGCCTTCGTCATCATGACGACCTTCGTTAGGTACACAGTTACGAACTTGTCCACCGTTCTTACCTTTCTTAGTACCAGCCGCATGATGTCCTGGCCAACATTTAGTAAAACCATTTGAGTCCTTAGCACCTTTCTTGATCTCATTAAGATTACCATGTGTTTGGCACATACCGCAATCTGGGCATACTGCTTCCATTGTCATCATACTTTCTTCGTGCTTTTTCTTACCGGCACAGTGAGCCTTTTGACTAAAGCCTTTTGGATGACTACAGTTGATTGAACTCTTATACTTCTGACTCCACTCTTCCGCCACACCTTGCTCTTTAGGCATAGGAATATATCCTTTGCCACTACAACGACGACACGATTTGGTAGGGTCTAAAGTATCTTCGCCACTGCCATCGCATTGCGGGCAGGTGCGAGTGGCTTGATCTTCCGCCACACCTTGCTCGTTAATTCTTAATTGTTTCTTTGTGTAGGCGATATTACTATCAAAACTTTTTTGACCTTTTTCTTCTGTGGGTTTGGTTATATCCGAATGAACTTGTTTTCCGCCAGCATAAACTCTTACTTGATATCCCCATGGTGTCTTATGTAGTTCATGTGTGTATGGTCCTATTGTTTCAGAGCGGATAACAGATTCTTTTAGTGAGCCTTCCGCCACACCTTCCTTCATTCTGCGACCATGTTGATCTAATACTATAAGTTTGCCGCCGAATTTTTTAATATGAGCCAATGCCAAGTCTCGTGATAGGAATGTTTTAACAAACTCATTTTTGCTATCAGGAAATACACCATACTCAGTTGGTTCAGGGGTATATGTAAGTTTACCTTTTGCTTCCGCCACACCTTCCTGTAATCCCGGAATAGGATGTAATCCTTTGGGAATTTCTCCAGTCCAATGCTGTGATCCGTGCCTTGCTGGTAAATCTCTTATGGCATTTTCTTCCGCTAACTCACACAATTCAGTATGATGTAAAAATATAGTGCTACCACAATCATAACAAGGATAGTTATCAAATGGGTCCTCATCGTCATCGCCACCACTCATAGCAAATTCATTCAAGGAGCCTTCCGCCACACCTTGCTCGTCACTCTTGTTAATCAAATCGATGTTACCAAACTGACGAAGATGTTTTATTGTGTTATTAAGATGGTGGTAATAATCTGGATCGTCTTTACTGACACCATTTTGTGCTAATAATTTTTCAGCATAACGATGTGTTGGCATTTCTTTCTTCAATAGTTCCGGAGCGCCTTCCGCCACACCTTCTTCTTTTTTAACAACAAAGTTTATGTTTTTGTTTCCGGTGTTGGGATCAATGTATGTGCTTTTGAATACTTTACCGCCGTGTTCTCGAGCGTAGGCAAATGCTTCATGTTTGTTATCAAATCTATTAGTAGGCGGTTTAATCATAGGGCTTGCTTCTTCCGCCATATCTAATTCACGGGCTTTGTGTTTTACATCGCCCTGCTTTTCGGCCTTCTTCTTATCCTTGTGAGCACCGGCACCGCCCATCTTGGCGTTCTTGGCCACAAAGTTTCTTGGTTTACTAGCAGGTATTTCTTTAGGACCCATTCTGCTTTGAACAATAATACTATCTTTGCCTAATGGTTTACTAACGCTAGCAATGCCGCCAGCACTTGTTCCGCCACTTGTAGCAGATTCTAACGTATAAACGGTAGTGTCTTTAAAGTTTTTAGATTTAAATTCGTTGTTCATTTCTTTCTATTCCTAGGATTCCAATCAGCTATTGGACTAGTCTTATTTACATCTTTACTTTCTCTACTGCCACCAGGTGTTAGTTGAACTTTTGGAGTACCTACTAGATTAGCCGCGGCTTGTAGAATGTTATCTTCAACGTCAGTGTATCCAATAGTAACCATTTTCAAGCCTGTTGGACCTGCAACATCCATTTTTTGATTCGGTAATCCTGCAACAGCAACACCAAATCTATAAGCAAGATAACCACTACTATTATCTAATTCTGGCCAGATATGACTATTAGGTAGTGCTTCAGCTACATCAGGGTGCCAACCGCTTGCACCTGAATAGTCTTTGGCTTCTTTTACAAATTCTCTTGCTCTCATAGTCTTGCATCCTTACTTAAACTAGCACGTAGGAACCAAAGGTGTTTCTTATGTGCATCCATACGCTCTGCTAGAAAGTTGCTTAGGCCATGTTCGCCTTCGCCTTCAGCAGCATCATAGTTTTTCTTTAAGATTATCAATAACTTTTCGCTATCTATGATCAGTTCTTTAACCATGTCATCTTTACTGGGTACACGATCTTCATCTTCGATCTTAGTTAACATACTTAGGTTATGATAACTTGTGGGCATATAGGCATTTAGCTTACGAACATTTTCAGCAAATGGATCGATTGATTCATATACTTCATTATAGATTTCTTCAAATAGTTTATGGTATTCGTAAAAGTCGCTGCCTTCTACATTCCAGTGAAAACTATGAGTTTTCACATAGAAGCTAAAAGTGCTACTAAATGCTATTCGAGTTAATTGAACTAACTTATCCATTATTATTTTCCATACCATAGTTCGAACCATGCGGGAGTGCCTGGGCGAATATTATTTGCCTTCATATATTGTGCTTTGTCATTGCCACTCATTCCGGCTTTGTCTATATTTAGTTTATTTGCTTCGGCAACTTTGGCCTTGTATTCAGCCAACCTAACCGTGCTGCCCAAGCCACCCATATAACTAGCAATTTTAAGTTCGTGTATAGGATCGTTGGGCGCAAGATAACAATCATCGGGACTATCCTGAGTTATGTTTTCTTTTGTAATACGAAACTGTTTCATTTTAGCTGACTCTCAATTAATCTTGCTAGGGCATCGGCCTTATCTTCAACCCAGTTCTCGCCTATGTTTTGTCCACGCCAGTTAGGTTGTGCTGTATAGTTTGCTTCACCGCTATAGCCAGGTTTGTTGACGGCATAACTTCCCCCGTCTGGAGTTTCCTTTACACCTTGTTCGGCCCTGCGGCGGAACAACTCTTTAGATATATTTTGTGCTATATTTGTTTTATCCTGTGATTTACTTAGATTTTGTAATACTTGGATCAATACTTTTGTTGGATATTTGGTGTAATCTGCTTGATTGATATTTTCTCCAACATTTTGATCAGTCTTTTTAGGTTCTTCTTTTTTAGGAATACTGCTGGGAGTTCTTTTTAAACTAGCATCACTCTTGGCACGTTGTTGATCCCATGCCTTGCTCAATTTAGCAGCAGCACTCATACGGGCTTCTGCTACTTTGCCTTTTTTAGTAGGAGTCATGGCCTTCATACGTTGTTCGGCCTTGTTCATTAAGTCTCGTACTTCATCATCACTGAGTTCGGGATTCATAGCATTACGCCAAACCGCAAACTTTTCTTCTTCACTCTTGGCAGGATCCATTAATACGGCTCGCATAGGTGTAGCACGTGGTCCTTCTTGATCACGGCTCGGATCCTTGGTTTCTTGACGACTTATGACGTTTAATGTGTTGAAATTAAAGGGAATATTGCCAGATTTGTTAGGTTTTCCGTTGTAATTTTTAACATAGCTTAATGCCTTAACTTGATCAGCACCTACCACAACGGTGGCAGCTGTATAACCCATTTCATTTAATTTGGCTAGTACCCGAGTTAAGTCTGGCATTTCTTCTGTAGCAGTTTGGAAAATATGTCCGCTTTGTGGAAATACTTTTTTGTAGATAGCTAGTTTTTCTTTAGGGTTGATAGGATCATCTTTACCCACCGTACGACTAACAACAAAGTATGGATCTGCTCCCAACTCTTTGGCCTGTGTAATAACACTGCTGGCCAAGAACATGTGTCCCTTGTGTCCCATACCACGACCCCAACCGACCACCGCAGCCTTACCTTGACCAGTTCTTGATAGATCTTCAAAAATATTTCTTAATAACATATTAGTCTTTCCTCGGTGCCCAGTTGGCTTGGTCAATGGCTTTGACAAATTGACCTGGTAAATCATTTTTAAATTGTGTACCGGGGTGTGCTTGTACATAACCTTCAGGTTTAGTTTGACGAATTCCACCATGTGTGCCTGCACTGATTAGTTGTATTAGTTTGAGTTTTTCATGGCTAATCATTTCTACAGCATGTAATACAATATCTAGTCCAGGATCATTTAATACCTTACCTGCTTGTCCCGCAGATAAGTTAGCCTGTGCCCATTGAGCAAACTTTTGTTTAACGCCGGGAATACGAAGATTTTGATTATAGAACTTGTACAATATATCACCAGGTTTACTTAGTCCTGGTTTGGGTGCTAGAAACCCATCGATAGCCTGTGCATTTTTTGTAATGTATTGTTCGACTTTACTAACACCTGCAGGATCTAGTGTAGGAGCCTTTTCAACATATGTAGTACCTTGAACAATAATGTCTGGTGTACTTAATGCTTCTGCATTGGGATAACGGCTTTCTTCACTGCTGCCTAATGTTTCATACCAACCTGTGGCAGCAACCATGACTTTGGCGATTTTAATACGTTGTCCTAATTTGCTACCTACCGGAATATGAAATTCAGTGATGTTGGGTTTGAAATCGTATTCTTGACTTTGTGGATTTAATCTAGGTGGTTGATCAGGACTGAATAAAATACCGCCTTCAATGTATCCACGTTCTGGACTTGCGGCTTCAAAGTATCTCCACAAGTTGGCCATACCGCTGGCAAAATGTTCACGTTGACGTTCTTTACCAGGTTCGACTCGACCTGTGCCTAAAATAAATGCCTTGATATCTTCGGGACTATACATTACGGTTTTTACACCGTTGTCTAATTCGGTCTTACCACGTTTTAAATATTCCCAAGCATTTTTAGGTATCATACTAAACCGGCCTTGCTCGTCCTTGCCCCAATATACAACAGGACTGCCATCCCATTTTAATTCAATGCCGTGTCCTTCCTTAGTCATGCTTTGTAGACGTTCGATGGCATGTAGGCCACCTTGACTACCGTTAGTAAACACTAGGTCTTCGATATGTTGATATTTACGACCTACAGTAGGTGCTGCTGCTTCTGTTAATAGTTCGCGGATCTTCATAGTATGTGGTCCATTAAAAATCTAAACCATTCACGACTACCTTCTTGTAGACTAACATCAGGTGCATACTTGTCTCTGATTGCTGTGTATTTTTCTGGATAAGGTTTAAGAGCATTTAGTATGGCATGTACTGAACTCATATCTTGAGCAGTGGCATTTGGACCAATAATGCGTTTGGCAATTTCGTCTTTGTTATTAGTGATTAGTTCTTTAGTAGCACGATTTACTAGACCTTTATATGGACTTATCATCATGCTTAGTTCAGGTGTGCTGCTTAGATTAGCAAGGTCGGCCCAGATAGCGTGTAATGTGCCGCCCTTCATTTTAGGATCTTGACTATAGTCGTGTGTATGTAACGGTTGTGCAGCCTTAGCATTTTCCACAGCCATGATATCTACTTGTACTAACTTATCAGTATTACCGATTGGTATACCTACATGGATACTAACTCCAGTACGGGCAGCAAACAGTCCTTTGTTTTTAAAATACTGTTCTAATGCCTGACGACTTAGTTTAAGTTCTTTTGCAGGAAACGCCTTCATTAATTCTGCGGCGTCTACCAATACATCGATATCACTACTAACTTCTTTCTTACCTGCAGACCCTATTGGATATAAGTTTATTCCTGGTGGTAGGGCTTTTTCCAGATTAGCCATGACTAGTGGAAAATTTTGTTTTGTTAGTTCAACAGCACTAGGAACTACATTGCCACCTTCGTTTAAATTCATCTTATACTCCAATTTGATATTTGCCGTGAACAATATCTTCTCGATAGTGATCGAATAATCGTTCACACATGTCTTTCATTAATTCTTTGCTAAAATGATCCTTAAAACGACCAGGCATTTTATTACTTTCAAAAAACTCACGGCATCCTTTTGCAACCATTGGCTCAAATGCTTTAACCATATCTTCTTTATCTAGAGAACCGCCTTTGTGTGATTTATGAATCTTTACTGCTAATGGATGAAAATAATCTTTATGAAGGCGGTCGTGGTCTATAATGTACCAGAATAGGTCATTCCCGATACCTTGATCATCGCGTTCTTTACGCATTTCTTTAGCGATGTCTTTGGCTTTTCCGAAGAATTCTTTTAATAACATACTGATTCCTTATCAATCACAGTTAGACACTGAGATAGTAATACTATCGAGTATTTATTACAAATTAAACAAATAGGAAATTAGTGATTGTAGAGAACAGATTGTACTTGACCGTCGTTGATCATAACAGTACTGCGAACCCACACAAAGTTACCGTAAAAGTTATAAACATCTACAGTACTGGTATTGCGATCCATGATTTGTGTATAGGTGCTGGTAGTACCTACAACATTAAACCAGTCAGTTTCAGATGGGTTTGTGGCTAAAGAAGCCTGCATGGTAACAGTGCCTACAAAAGATGGACTACAGGTATACATTACTGTATGTAGTCCATCTCCGCTACTAAAATATCCATCGCCCTTTGCAGGATTACTTACATAGACAAGTGTGCTAGTACCGCTGTTAGGGTACTGTACTGCTACACTGGCAGTTCCGAGGTAGTTGATAAATTCAAGGGCTTGGCTAAGTGCTGACATGTGTTATCCTGATCTAGATTAATATTTATACTAGATCTTGGGATATGTTCTTCAACTTTCTTAACATCTTGTCCCATGAACAAGCCGATCATAGCCAGCGTACCTGAGTCTTCTACATAGATATAGGGGCTTTGATACCACCCCTTGACAAACCAATGAACAGTGCCTCTGGGAATCTTAACCTTTGAGCTATAGTTATGGATCCAAGATTCAAATCGTGCCTTGGTATCTGCTTTACAACTAGGACTAAAATATACCTTGTACTTGTATTTGTTAAAGGGTATTTTATTACACAATACTTTTTTATGTCCGTTATCGTTCAAATAGTCTAATTCAGCCGCACTTTCTGGCTCATGTAATTCTACAATGTATTGGTCTAATTCCTTTACCAACTCGTTGTAAAGATCAGTATCCTTGCAATAGATATTAAAGAAATCACCTTCTACTCGAATTTGTAGATCTTGGTCCAGGAACGGTTCTACACTTCGTGTAAAGTTTAGTAGCCGCGCCTTTTCTTCGGCGCCAATGGATCTAAAATCCCAGTAGTTGGACATACCCGGTCTGGCTCGATTTAGGCAATAATTCACAACCTCGTCGATGCCGAGCCGTTTAACCATCCAAAAGTTCTTGCCCCAACATTCAATCTTGTAGGGCCATTTCTTATAGAATAGTTTAGATGTTTTCAGTGTTCGATGTTTCGCCATCTGTGACCTTTTCTACTGGTAAAATATCTACTACTTCAAGTTTAAGTTTGTTGTCAACAATCGTAAGATCAACAACACCACCATTGGTTAACTTACCAAACAAGATTTCCTTACTCAACGGGCGTTTGACTTGATCGTCAATAACACGTTGTAATGGGCGAGCACCCATCTTACTATCAAATCCATTAGACACCAAATACTCCAATGCTTCAATAGTGGGTTTGACAACAATATGTTTGTCCTTGACCAACAAGTTGAGTTCGTTAATAAACTTCTTAACAATCATGATCATAGTTGCATGATCTAACTTGCCAAACTTGATAATGCCATCCAACCGATTACGGAATTCAGGTGCAAAGAACTTGTTAACAGCATCCTTGGGATCGCCGTCACGTTCTAAACTACCAAAACCTACTGAATTCTTTTCAGCATCGGCGGCACCTAGATTAGATGTCATAATAATAATGGTTTGACGACCATCAGCCTTCTTACCATTGCTGCCTGTGATAAAGCCATTATCCATCAACTGTAGCAACACAGTGAGTACACTGGGGTGGGCCTTTTCAACTTCATCCAACAACAGTACACAGTTTGGATTCTCTTGTAGTTGCGTAATCAACTGACCAGCATTGTCATCAAATCCGACATAGCCCGGAGGAGCGCCAATGAATTTGGCTACACTATGTTGTTCCTGATATTCGCTCATATCAAAACGAACAAGTTTAACACCCAAGTTGCTGGCAAGTTGTTTAGCGGCTTCAGTTTTACCAACACCAGTTGGACCAACAAACAAGAAACTACCCACTGGTTTGTTTAAAGACTTCAATCCAGATTGTGCAATAAACACTTTATCTAGCAATACTTCAATGGCTCGTTCTTGACCATAGACTTTGGCTTTCATATTCTTTTCTAAGTTGACTAGATTATTGCTTTCTTTGTTACTAAGTTGTTCCAAAGGAAGGTTAGTAATCTTAGCGACTTCGAATAGAATCTCGTCATGGTCAACAATACCGCCTTCTTGATCCTTGACTTTAAAGCGAGCACTAGCACAGTCAAGCAAATCGATAGCCTTGTCTGGCAACTTACGATCGTTGATATATTTGGCACTATATTTTACAGCATCGATAATTGCTTGATTTGTGATCTTAACACCGTGATGTTTTTCGTAATACTTTTTGAGACCTTTGAGAATTTTAACAGCCACTGCTTCGGTTGGCTCGTCTACAGTGACACGTTGGAATCGACGCATTAGAGCACGATCCTTTTCAAAGTGTTTACGATATTCTTCCCATGTAGTACTAGCAATAACTTTAATCTTGCCTTTGCCCAATGCACTCTTAAGCATATTGGCCATATCGTTGGCGCCACCACTGCCGCCAGCACCTGCACCATTCATCATATGAGCTTCATCGATGAACAAGATACAGTTGCCACGTTTTTCGATTCCGCTAATAACACCCTTCAGGCGTTCTTCAAAATCACCACGATACTTACTACCGGCAAGCATGGCACTAATATCTAAACTTAATACAGTATGATCTTTGATAAACTTTGGAACTTTACCTTCAAAAATCTTACGAGCAAGGCCTTCTGCAATAGCAGTTTTACCCACACCTGGATCGCCGATGAGAATAGCATTGGCTTTATTACGACGAGCGAGTACCAATGTGATTTCTTCGATTTCTTTTTCTCGACCAATAACTGGATCAATAGTTTTGGCCTTGGCTTTTGCACTTAGATCTGTACAGAACTGTGCAATCATCCTTTCTATTTGCGGATTTGATTTAGAACGAACTTCCTCTTCATCGATATCCCTAATAGCATCTTTGTTTAAGAAAGCAATAAACTTGTCTTTATCGATTTCTGCTTTATTGATAAAATATGATGCATGGCTTTTCTTTTCGCTGAATAGACTAATAAAGCAATCCACATGATCGATGGTATCGCGGCCACTAAACACCACTTGCGTAAATGCACGATTAAGCATTTGCTCTACCTTAGAAGTTTTCTTTGGTTTAGCAATATTAGGATTTACAATATCGAGTAAATCTTTGTCAATAAAGTTTTCAACATCTTTTTTGAGTTGATCTGTGTCGGCTCCAAAATCTTTTAGAATTTTTACAAAAGGTTCATTGTTTAATAGTCCGCACAAAAAATGCTCTAGTGTAATATATTCGTGATTATGACTAGATGCATTTTGTACAGCATGTTCAAAAATCTTTTCTAAATCTTTACTTGGTTCCAACATTATTTAAATTTCCTGTTTAATCTTACAATCTTTGTTTTCTTTGGTTTAGACTTTTTAACAGCCATTTCCCATTTCAATGAACTTACTCTGTCTTTGAATACAATACCTTCTAAATGATCCAACTCATGTAAAAAGCATTTGCAGTTATACCCGTCAAATTCTGATTCTTGCCATTCTCCCTTTGAGTTTTGCCATCTTGCTAATATCTTCTTAGGACGCTTAATGTTAACATAAATCCCAGGAAAACTCAAGCATCCTTCTTCGAGATCATCGGTTTCGTCAGTCCATTTAACAATAACTGGATTGAAAAATGCCTGTGCTAGTTCTGGACTGGCCTTGTATCCCATAACGAATACACGCATATCTAACCCAACTTGGGTAGCAGCCAAGCCGATCCCGTCATTGGCCAGCATTGTTTCGATTAAATCCTTTTCTAACTGTATAGGATCAGTGATTGGATTTTCAAAATCAAACTCTTTTACAACTGTTCTTAGGCTATTGTGTGGAAATTTTAATATTTGCATATGGTATTTAAAATGTTATTTGTTTTAGAATATCTTTTTGTACTTGATTGAGTGCAGGAATAATAATGTTTACTGATATTAACATGCGTCCTTTGAATCTATTATCATTTACCTTAGGCATACCGTAGCCAGCTGCCGATAACATCTGTCCATGCTGTGTTCCCGGGTTTACAGTTAGTTCTAAAGTACGTTTATCAATAGTTTCTACTAGGTATTTTTTACCTAACATAGCATCGATGCAGTTAACATCAAGTTGGGTTACTAAATCATCGCCTTGTCTAATAAACTTAGAATGTGGTTGAACAGCAACAGTAAGATGTATATCACCCCTAGGAACACCTTGTATGCGATCATCGCCCATTCCGGATAATCGTAATGTCATACCATCGTTAATACCTGCTGGGATTTTAACTTCTAATACCTGATCACGACCGCTAGGCAATGTTAGGTTAGCAATCATATCTTTGCCACTAAATGCTTCTTCTAATGTAATAGTAGTTTGTATGTTTAGTGTTTGATTGCGTGGTTGCTGTGGCCTTCCTTGTCCAAAACCAAATCCAAACGGGCTACCGCCGCCACCAAACATACTATTGATAATGTCTTCAAACCCCGGAGGAACTCCGCCGCCAAAATGGCCACCTCCCCCAAACTGGGGTCTAGGGTTATCGTATTCTGCCCTGGATTCGGGATTACTTAAAATACGATATGCTTCTTCAACTTCTTGGAACTTACGAGTATCGCCACCTTTATCAGGGTGCCAGGCACTTGCTTGTTTCCTATAGGCCTTTTTGATTTCTTCAGGTGTGGCCGATTTAGAAACACCTAATATTTCATAATAATTATTCATTTTTGTTTTTGCAATTGCCTCCGTGCCATCTTTGATAATTGCCAAGGACCTGCGTTTTTATCTACGCCTAATGTTTGATAATGATCTGCCATAATAGAAAAAAGGTATAGTAAATTATACTATACCTTTAGAGTTAAGTCAACTAAAATTATTTCTTATCTGGTACTACTTCTGCACCTTCTAATTTCTTATGAACTTTGATTTTTTTACAATCTTGAACAGCCTTGCCATCTTTCATAACTGGCTTACCTGCTTTGTCTAGTTTGTCATGACAAACTTCTTTTACTTCTGCTTCGGCAAATGCCATGCCAACGAATGCTGTTGCTAATAATGCGATTAATAGTTTTTTCATTTTTATTTCCTTTAAATGACTGGATCTACTTGTGGTGCAGGAGCCGGTTTGCCCCCAAACCCTGTTACTACTTCTGCTGTTGTTGCAACTGGAGTTGTTCCCCAACTTGGGGTTGTCTCGACTGATGCTGTTGAAGGTGTGCTTCCAAACCCGCCTGGAGTAGGTACTGCGGCGGCTGCGCCGAATCCTCCTGGCGTAGGTGTGCCAAATGCTGGTGCGCCAAACGCTGGTGGGGTGACTGTTGAGCCGACATTTCCAAATCCTCCTAATGGTTGTGAACCAAACGAGTTAGTAACTGCTGGCGCACTTGGTGGTGGGCTTACTGGCGCTGTTGGACGATCCCAACCTTTGTTTGCCGCATCCAATGCTGCTTTTTGAGCATCTTTGTCTCCATTTGACAACATAATACCTGACAATGTGCCTGTTAAGAATGTAGCAATAGGAATAATCAGTTCAAAGAACTTTTGGTCAATTGGACTAATAGCATTAAGTGGTTGTGTTACAAATATCAAAGAATATAACACAACGAACACAATACCAGTTAATGTCAATGCTAGGCAAATACCGATAAAGAATTTCAAACGAGCCATCAACTGCTCTTCGGTATATAAAATAGGTTGATGTTGTTGGTTATTATTTTCCACAATTCGCTCCTTGGGCTGTTGCTGGGGTTGAACAACACGGCGTCGGCGCGACGGAAGCCAACGGTTTAATATCTGCTTTAGTTGGGTCATCTTTTGGTGGTCCTAATCTCGGGTCTCTTTGACCTTTAAAAATATGTTCGGGGCAGGTTCTTGTAACATCACAAGTAGGAAACTTGCATAGTTCCTTGTCCCAGTTTAGTGGATCTTGGCAAGGATAGCGGAATCTATCCCCGCTACACATAGCCATGAGTACTGGTATTGCGATTACTACCGCCGCCCATCTCATTAATTTATGATCATTCATCATTGTGTTTTGCTCCTTTTGGCATTTAAACGCCAAATATTTGTAGTGCATGTTGATAATTTTTGATACGATCATCGAGACCTAATGTACCGCCATTGATACGTTTGGTCATTGTGGTAATATCGCCATTATCAGCATATTGATTTAGGTTGTTGGCTTCCCAGAACCAGCAAGCACTTTGTACACAACCTTCGAATGTTTTTAAATATTCGCTAGCATCGTCGATGCTGATTTGTAAACTGTCAGCAAATGCTTGATAGTTACTGCGACCAGTTAACTGAATAAGTCCACGACCGCAGAACTTCCAACCATCACCTGATTCTTCTGGACCATTGCCCATACGACCGGCATATGCTCTGTTGGCAATCTTTTCTTGATTGTGAGCATATTGAGCGGCATTGCCAGCATTAAAATAACGAGGCCAAACACGTACTAGACTTTCTGCTTTATAGTTTAAATTTTCTTTAATAAAGTTAAAATTCCCACTTTCGTGAGCACATTGTGCTAGGAAAGCTGCTACTCGTTTTGGAGTATTGATTTCATAATCGGGTAATGCTTGTGATAAAGCATCAAACCAATGATCTAAATAGGGATTTTTTCCTATAATCTGTGATAGTTGTTCTTTTGTTAGTGCGAAATCTGCCATAATATTATCCTGCTAAACTTGCTAATGTAATCAATCCATTTATAGCAGTATTTAACATTTCTAGGTTAGCTAAATCATTCATGGATTGTTGAATTCTTGCTGTATTGTTTAAATCTGCTATGGCCTGCATGTATTCTTCTTTGGTTAGTTGCCCTGCCTTAAACATTTCTGTATATTGATTAGCGGTATTAGCCGCTTGTTGGATCACTGGATCAGGACTTGTAAAGGCTTGTCCTAGTTGGCCTTGGAATGTTTCTACGCTCATCTTGGTCTCCTTGCAATGGTTTCTTGCATTTTGTCAGCGTTGGTTTCTACGCTAGTAAACTTAATCTTACAAAACCCCGGACTTACCTTATCAAACTTAGCATATTGATCTGCTAGACCCTGTGCTATAGTATGTAGATCTCGACTGGCACTAATAACATTGTCATTACGTGGTACATGTTCGCTGTATAGCACAAATAGTTGTGTATCGTTTGCTACTTTAACGGCATTGACCTTGCTTAGAACAGGATCATCGCATTGTGCTTTGGCCAACTGTGCTTCTGCTCTAATGTCAGTTATTAACTTATATTCGTTAGGATCGTAGTGTGTCATCAGATACGCATCTAATAATGTACATCCTGATAATAATAGCAATGGTAACAATAAAAGTTTTTTCATTTTATACTATCAAATATTTTCTTTTGGCTGTTATACCATTCAATCCAGTTATCTACTTTGACTTTACATTCATAGTATTGTGAGTAGTTAGCAGTAACGCCTGCTATTACTTGACTTAACTGTGTAGTTTTTTCAACATCTAATTTTGCTAGATCTGGACAAGTTGTGATCAAATCTTGTGGAACATCTGGAAATTTAGCAACTATAGGTACACCTTGACTAGCACAACCAGCAAGTGAACAAATTGCACATATTAAAAGGAGTCGTTTCATTTTGTACCCCCTGTTTGATTAAACGGATTTGTAGCCGCATTGTTTAAGATTTTAACTACAACAGGATCCAATTTACATTCTGCATTGATTATTTTTTCATTAACCTGTATTTCTTTTTGTATTTGAACTTGAACATCATGAACAATTTGTTTTTGTTTAACAATCTTAGTTTCGATCACGGTGTTAACTTCTTTTGATTGTTCTGCTGCTAGTCTAACTTTTTCTTCGGCTTCTTTAACTTTGGCACGCCATGACATTTCGTTAGCATAACTACCTTCGCCGTAAACACCTGCAACAATTAATAAAGTTGCTAATATACGAATTGGTTCTTTATATACATTAAACGCTGGAAAAAAGCCGAGTAATAGCCCTATTACATATAAGACTAGCCCTACTCCTAAAACACTCAAAATCGCAAACTGTAATACACTATCTGGAATAAAAGATAGCATCCACATCTTACCACCTATTTTTTTGGAGTACAACCGCACGGGTACCGTTTCTAATCAGAAACTTGTCTCCAACCTTGTTTATATCGTAGTTACCTAAATATTTGTTTAAGAATGTTACCTGACTATTGCTACTTTCGTCTAATGACAATGCACCGGGCAACGTTTCTTTAACATCTTCATAATCACCGATAGCAATAAATGTAGCATCTATATTGCCACTATATGGTTTGCTAAATGTAATAGTATTATCTGATTCTAAAGTAACTTCTACAGTGCCTTGATCAAAAAACTCTTGTACATCTGTAGTTTTAATTTCTGTAATCTTGTTATCATAATCTGCAGGAGTCATTGGAATATGTTCCATAACAGATTGTTCATTGAACTCTACACTACTTGGTGCTTTTTGATATCTAAATCTCCAGGTCTTATTGCCTGTTAGTTTGCTTACACCGTCTAATAAATGTTTTAGATTTTCTGGAAGTTGAGGATTGCGCTCTAACTCAACAAAAACTTGATATTGACCGTCATGTTCTTCACCTGTGCTCATGTCGGCATCTAAGATATAGGTGTAACCACGTTCGATAAACTCAACTAGATCTGTTGCAGGATGTTTTTCTTTAACACGAAATCCTAATACAACAATATCAGCATCGTTGCCCATTTTACTTTTATATTGGTCAACGGTAAAAACTTCACTAACTAGATCTTTAAGATCGTTAGAGCGAAGACTTTCGTTTAGATTACGCGGTTGGTGCTGTTTCATCTGCTGTGTCATTGCCTGGTTCCTCTAAACCTAACTCGCCTGTACTGGCAGTACCGTCATTTTTATATTTCATTAATTCAGCCATTTGAACATGATCTTTATTTTGTTGCCCAACATAAACATCTTGCATTAATTTCTTAGGCATAGTGATTTCTACAACCCAAACTGGGTGTGCATCAATCTTACCTTTCTTTGTGCCTGGTCTAAAATCGTCTGGATGTTTAATCTTACGTGGAACCATAACATGTTCACGTTTGTAAACAACTTGGCAACCATAATCGTATAATCGTTTAGCACCTTCAGGATCTGGCATTTCTTTTTCGTGCCACATAAATGCACATTTGACAGCATATCGTCCGACATCTGGTCCTTCGACTAACTCGCCTTCTTCCCAGTTCTTGAAAACATAGATATCCAACTCGTCAAGAACACGCTCAAAGTCTTTAATAACTTTAAAAGCATTATCGTTCTCTGCTAGTTTTTGGACGTTTTTGATTACTTCTACAATATCGTGCATGGTGGTTCTCTTTGCTTTAGTATTTATGTTTAGCAAGATTTAAACAAGATTAAACTTTTACCCATTTTGAGCTGATTTTTTCGATATAATGTAAATATCTATGCAGGTCGATCTTCAATTTACGGAGGCATAATTTGTCCAGAGCAAGAAGACGTAACGAGAAAGAGCAGGTTCAGCGTGATCCACGCTTCCAACCTGACACAAATAACTTGATTCAAATCAAGCCTTATTTGAAAAGAAATAAGCAGGTAACGATTGTTCCACGCAACCTAGCACAAGAACAATATCTAGAACTGCTGAAAAATCCCAAGAAATTCATTGTATTTGCCATCGGGCCAGCAGGCACGGGTAAAACAATGTTGGGTGTACAGATGGCTATTAAACAGTTAAAGGAGGGGATGATTAGTAAAATCATTATAACCAGGCCAGCTGTAAGTGTAGATGAGGAGCATGGTTTCCTACCGGGAACCTTAAATCAAAAGATGGAGCCTTGGACTCGTCCCATTATGGATGTGTTTGAGGATTATTACCATCCAAAAGAAATAGCAGAAATGCTAGAAGATGGCGTTATTGAAATAAGTCCCTTAGCCTACATGCGAGGTAGAACTTTTAAAAATGCGCTTGTTATCGCAGACGAAATGCAAAACGCCACACCTAGTCAAATGAAAATGTTACTTACACGCATCGGCGACAATAGCCGTATGGTAGTAACTGGAGACTTAAACCAGGCTGACCGCCCAAGAGAAAACGGATTGCTAGAATTTTGTAATTTATACGGCCAAGGAGGTGAGTATCGTATGATTGCTATGGCAAGGTTTGAACAACAACACGTTGAGCGTCACCCTGTAGTCAGAGAAATTTTAAAACTATATAAGGATACAGATATCGACTAACACACTCTCTTAACCCCACAAGAGCGCCGCACAGTTTTCGACCTGCAATCGACTGTGCGGTTAAATATTTGTATGTTTAAAGACCCTGAAAATTTTTATATAATAGACTACACCGAAGGATCCTGTGGACATTTTATGTCTACCTTATTGATAAATCTTTTAGCAAATGAAAAAGATGCAATACCTTGGAATCATTACAGGGGGGCAGTAGCTTCGGGACACTGGACAGGATATGCCAAAGAACATTTGTCTTTGCCACCTGAAAAGGCTAGAGTGTGGGATGTTAAACTAAAACAGGAAAGTCCATTTGATTCTGTAGTAGTATGGGGTGTTCCCGAAACAGAACAATATTACAGCATACATTATATGGATCCAAATGAATATTTTACTACTTTTAAAATTCCTAAGAACTTTAAATATCTTGCCATAACATATGAAAAATCTGATTTGCTATTAATCAAAACTTTATTTTATTATAAAAATCTTTGGCAGTTTAATAGATGGTATCAAGAAGATAAAGAGCGTTACTCAAAACAAGTTCGAGATTTATTTGATGATTTTGATTTTGCTAACAATGGTTACACTAAACCCTATTCAGAAATTTCTTTATTTTTAAAAGAATTTGTAGAAATAAGATCAAATAATTTTATGGATTTAGAAGTCAATAGCTTTTCAAACTGCATATCCAAACTTAAGCCAGAATATAAACAATACATCCATACAATAAATTTTCATGACGTTTGGTACAATCCTGATGCAGCTCTACAACGATTAAGCGAAATAACAGGAAGACCTGTTACTCCGTATGTTAGACATTTATATCAACTTTATATTAAAGAAAATACACAGCACTTTGACCAGTACGGTATTAAAGTCTACCCAACTTAATCAAGACTGCTGCTAACCCAATCTCTGGATCAATCAATGCAGTATGGTCCACCAGACCTTGTTTAATAATCAATACTGCTGAATCTTTTTGTTCTTCAGTCTGACCTAACAAATCTAGATTATTATACAACCAAGTATAAATTTCTGGAATCTCTTCGGGTCGTGCTCGGCCGCACAGCAACTTGCGAGCATCTTGTATTCGGCCAGCTTTAAATAACTCAACCATTTCAATCTTATAATCACTGCTATCACTATCACCCGATGTGGGACTAGTTAATCCTCCGGCTTCGGTAATATTTTGCTGAACAAGATTGATACACTTTCGCAAATCTGGATAACTTAGTTTGACATAGGTATCTAATGTATCTAAATCAAACTCAATGTTTTCATTCATTAGGATTGTGGCAACACGAGCTGTAAATTCTGTTTGATCAGTTTTATCTACATGAAACCCCTGGCAACGACTGTGTAGTGCTGGAATAATCTTATTAGGATAGTTACAGGTTAAAATAAATCTAGCTGTGTTGGAATAAGTCTCCATCAATCCACGCAGGATAGCCTGTGAGTTTAAAGACAAATAATCTGCTTCATCTAACAGCACAACCTTAAATGGTCCAAACGGGATCATTTGAACAAAGTTCGTGATTTTATTACGAACAGTATCTACATCATTTTCACGTGACGCATTGATTTCCAATACATCAAAATCTTCGATACCTAATTCGTTCATTAGAACTTTAGCTAAAGTAGTCTTGCCAATACCTGCTGAACCGCTTAACAACAGATGAGGAATGCTGCCTTCTTTGATCCAAGACTGTACTTGGCGTTGTTGCGCCACATCTTTAAAAACATATTCTTTAATAGTTTTAGGGCGATATTTTTCTACCCAAAGCTCTTTAGCCATTATTCTTCATCCTCTAGATATTCACATGCACCAGTTCCACGATTAATGTCTTTGGCAATTTCGTAGCCCCAGTCGTAGTTGTTGTCGTAGGCTTCTTTCCACTCAGGAGTATCTTCGTCGGCGTCGATATAACCTTCTAGTGCATAGGCCCACCATTGTGCAAATTCATCTTCTTCGATGGAGTTGATATCAACTACTCCGGGCTTTTCAAGAATTTCACGAACGATGTCGATACTGACACCTTCGCCAACATATTCTTCTAATGCTTCGTCAGTTAATTCTAACAGAACATTAGCCATTATTCATCTTCCTCAGCTTCGGAAAAAGTAATAACATTACCTTCTGGATCTGCACAGATAATACGAACAGTTTCGCCATCTTCATTTTTAATTTCAATAGGCCCCCAAATCCACCAGTGAGTATCGCCTTGCCGCCAGCCTTGTTCTTCTAGATTGTAGGCTGTATGATCTTCGAGGAACTCACGGAGTTCATCTTCCTCGTCATCAGTAAGCCCTTCGATTTCAACATCATACCAGCAACCACCGTCAAACATTTCATTAAGTTCGACACTTTCAATATTGTTGACTTCACAGTCTAACATATCAATACTATCTTTCTTACCATCGCCTCCGGGTACAAATGTAAATTCAAATTCTGGAGGATTGTCGTCTGAAGTTTCTACAGTCCACTCGCCATAACGGAAACCGTTAGTGACAGTGACTTGACCTTCGCCTTCTTGTTGGTGATATGACTCGACTTCTTGACAAGACTTTTTATAATATGTACTAACGGCCCAGGTTGCCATGATATTTTCCTTATTCCAGATCCATTGAATTCCACTCTTTAATCACAGCAACGAGTTCTTCCTCTGTGTTACAAAGAGTTTTAACAGATGCCCAGTCGTCTTTCTTATTGCGACCACTAACTTCTACCATCCAACCGTTGTCGTAACGATTAAGGGTGATGTTTTCATTTACTTTTGCTAATTTACCTAGTTTATTCGCCATTATTTTGCCCTATCCATTAATGAAATATCTTTAATACATTCAACCAGTTCATCAAATGAGTGATACATAAGTTTAACTGATTTCCAGTCATCGGTTTCGGCTTTGCCGCCAATTTCGATACCGTAACCGTTATCGAAAAAGTAAACAGTAAAAACATCATTTACTTTTTTTATTTTGTCACTAACTTTAGTGATACTTGCTTTTTTTGCCATATTATACTAACTCCTCTAAAATACCTAAAAATTCTGCAAAGATTAACAATGCGCCAGCAATGATTAACTCGCCTCGAACTAATGCAATACCTGCGCCAATTCTAACTCCACTCTTTACAAGGCTAACATAGAAATGCCTCTTGCTAGGATCCATGGGTTGGATTTTAAATAGTGGCGGATGCATAGGGCACCGACCTTGTTTATAGTCACACAAAGGTGAATATTCTTTATTACAAATGTTACAATGTGTTGTCATAGTTAAATTATACTATAGTTTAAATTTTTAATCAAGCAGTAAAGGTTAAATCTAATATCTGATGCGGCTGTTGTATTGCCCAATTACACAAATCAAAAACATAGTTTGTATTCATTTTTTCAAAATGTAAATGTTTAGTCATATCAGTATCCACTAAACCAGGTTTTAAATGAATGATTTCTGGAGATTTCCAACTTAATGTTCTTAACTCGTTGACTGTGTGCTCTAAAGAAATCTTATGTGTTTCATACATAAGTAATCCATATTTTGCTTCTTCTGTGTTAGGATGTAAAGACCTGTATACCTCAGAAAGAGAACTACCAATCACTACGATTTTTTTAGATTGTCCTTGCCATAGTCGGTGTAGTTTAAGTAATAAATCAGTTTGAATAAATCCCTCCATTACGGAAGTAAAATTTCCTGAATAGGCATTGTTAATAAAAACATCGCAATCGGCTGATTTTTTAATTATCTTATCTACATTTTTTGGATTAACAATGTCGTATCCATTAGAACGACTGAACCCTATAACTTTGTGGCCTTGTTTTTTAAAACCTTCAGCCAAAGCAAGACCGATACCTTTTGTATGACCGGTTATTGCTATTTTCATATTAACCGCGTAAGCTCTCCATAGTAATAATCTTTGACAAACTTTCACCTAAATCCTGATCATGACCGACAATGTGTAGTTGATTCATATTGCGATCCTTAGCTTCATCGTAGCGCATAGTTTCAACAATAGTTCCACCATTGGCACGAAATACATTCATACGCAGCGGATTACCTTCTAGTCTTGGACTATGATCGAGGGATACAACGGTATTACTTGCTAGACTATTTTCTTCTTCATAGGCTCGTTTGCCAATATTAACTAGCCATCGTTTAAAAAAGTTCATTTTCTTTTCCTTTGGTTCTTCTTCCCACCTTGCCATTGATCTTATTTGTTGTTTCCTATTACCACTACTGAGTTTTGCTGTTGTTGCGTACATACTACCTTGACTCATTTTTTTGTCCTTTCTGCTTCTGCTACACGCTTGCGTAGACTTGAACTACTAAATGAATGATCTCGTCCGTTATAGACAATTTCTATTCCACGGTCATAACAGATATCTCTACCTGTAAATTCTTTGTCTGCGTACTCTATACCTAATATTCTAACATCTATCGGCAATGTGAGCAAGATATCTTCGAGGTCTTTTTCAGTCTGATATACAACTATTTCGTCCACATAACGAACTGCGGCAAGTTGGATTTGCCGTTCCACAATACTTTGAACTGGCGGATTTTTGGTATCGGGTCTATCGATTGATGCATCTGTTTGTAGTGCAGCAATTAGGTAATCACAATGGTTTTTAACTTCGGCCAACATGGCAATATGTCCTGCATGTAGTAAATCGAACTGGCTAAACACAATACCAATCTTTTTACCATCTGCTTTGAGTGCTTTAACTTTATTGAATATCATTTCTTAAGTATCTTGATTATTTTTCGTTGTTCTTGTTCTCGTAACCATTCATCTTCTGTCGTACCGAAACTTGGACAACGACTAATAGCATCGTCTAAAATTTCTTTTAATTGATAAAGGTCTTGTTTAACACACCAACCGTTAAATCCGTCAGTGTATGGACTTTGGCAAGTATATGCCGCTGAATTGATTTGTTGTGCTATGTTAGCAACTTCTAAAGGTTTCTTAAATCCCATACTAGATAATAGCATGGGAGTTAATCTATGTCAATACTTAAACACCTTGACTGCGATAAATATCGCTGGGTTTTTCGTCCGCAATCATCATCATGGCAGCGACATCGGCTTTTTGAAGTTTGGTAATAGATCCATCTTCATTTTCATACTCTGCTGCACGGCTCCAGCGGCCGTGTTCCATAAGAACCCAATCGCCTACTTTAACATCAGTTTGGTCCGGACCTACTGCCCAAACTCGACCCCAACGAGGTTTGATACCTTGTACTTTACCGTCATCACTTTTTACAATAATGCCACTTTTGGTTTTTTCATCACCAAATTCCATATCGGACAGTATTACACCGTTGCCTAATGGTCTTAATGTTCCTGTTACTTTCATTTATTCCTCTGTTGATTGTTGTTGATTTTTAGTTGATTTAGTCGTCGCAGGTGCTACAACTTGTGGCGGTACAATTTCAGGAGCTTCTGTGTTAGAAACTGTTGATTTTTTAGCAGGAGTATCATAATATGATGCTACTACTTCTTCGCGCTTTTTAATGATTTCTCCGCCAGGCCCTATTTGATCTCCGCGGGCATTCACTCTAACATTGCCTACTGCAAGAGTTAGCTCGTTTTGTTTAGCTAACTTGTTCATGTCTACCATTTTACCTTGAGCTGATCTGTGTAATGTCATTTTATTTCTCCTTTTAGGAACTCTTGAATATCAAGTTCGTATCTTAGACTGTCAATTTTGTGTATGCCTATCAAATATAAAACATATGATGCTACACTACTACCGCGACCTACGCCCCAAACAATATCATGTTCTCGCATAGTATCTACCAAGTATTTACAATAGTGCAGAACGTCAAACATATTATGTTGAATAAACAGTTCTAACTCTTCGGTGACCCTTGCTGTTTGCTGGTCTGTAGTACACATACCGTAAAGCATTTCTACAAGATTTGGACAGTAGTCCTTGGGCATAAACCATTCTGTTTGATTTGCTTCATCAAACAGTTCAACGCTGTCAAACTTATCGTGTTTGATTTTTTTGAGTTCGGGAAATCGATCTGCATTTTTGGATCTTGCTTGATTGAACTGTTCAATCATATCCACATATACATCGTCAAAGTTAACAATCTTGCCTGCGTATAATGCGTTAAACGCTTCGATTTCTGTTAGTTCAACTTCGCCGTAGTTATTGATTTTCACTCTTACCGCCCTTGATAATTCGAGGTTCGAATTTCGGGCTATCATTAAGTTCTAAATCATCCCAGGATACATCTATTGTTGTACCTGTTTCTAGATTGTCCATATTCCACCAATGTTCGCCCGATAAATCTAATCCAGATTCTTCCGGATCTCGTATACAATACTGTACATGATCTCCAACGGCACTGTCAACAGTCATAAAGCCAATTTCAAAATATTTTGCAGTTATTACTTGGAATTTTCTGAGCAATACACTACCTACAAAATAATCGTAGGGTTCTGTGGGAAACTGTACTAAGTTACTGCTCGATATATTTAAAGGTTCTAACAATATGTTTTTATCGAAAATAAAAATGCTATTGTGTAAACAACTATCTACAAAAGTTCTTAGTCTTCTAAATCCCATGGCAAGATCATGAGGACTTACTGGTTCTATTGCTATCCCTATACTATATTGATTAGGAATAATAGTTGTATCTGATATAAGAGTACAGGCAAAGTTAGTGGGCCAAATGTAATGTTCTAGGTCATTCGACATTGATTAAATCATCCAATCCGCTATCTTGACTTTTCTTTGCAAGTGCTTTGTTAGCAGTTACTTGCCGTTGTTGTTGTTCCATTTTAAATGCATCTAAATTTAAAATAATCTGTTGAGCAACACTACCATTTCCTAATCGTAGTGCTGTATAGTATTTTTTAGTTAACTCGAAAATTTTGTTATCGAGATCTTGATCTTTCATTTTGCTTAAATCTGGTAATAAGGGATTGAACATATTAAAATCCTATAGCCATCCATTCGATTGCTTCGACTCCCGATGCTGGAGTAGAACTGTAACCGGGTGAGTTAATAAATCTAATATTAAATCCGGTAGCTGCTGTATTGACTACTTGGACCTGTGAATCAATACCATTGTCGTCTGTGATATTCCATGCAGTTGCCATTACTTGTAATGCACCGTTTGGAAAACCTGTTTGTTGAACTCCGTTTTGTATTGGGGAGATACCGGGGATGATCGGGAATGATATAGTGGTAGTAATGTTTCCTGCTGAGGAAGTATTAAAGGCCGCATTGGCCAAAGTGCCCCAAATCATAATTAATCCACTGGGTAATACATGGTATCCGACTCCTGTAGTGTTTCCAGTACCGTCGCCACCTGTAAGACTACATCTCCATGTAGCAGTATTATTTCTTTGTTCTATTACTTGATTTGCATCAGTGAATATTAGATCACCGTCTATGGTTAAATTAACAAATTTTACAGAAGTTGATGTGCTTGATAGATTACCTTGCACATTCATATTTCCATTAACTACCAGGTTACCGTTGATATTTAGAGAGTTTGTAATACCAACCCCTCCTTGTACAACCAAAGTTCCTGTATTATATGCTGTTGATTCTATTCCAGCAGAAAATACAACATCCTGACTAAATGCTTCTGAAAGTAAAGTTGTTACAGTGTTGGCATTGATTACAGTGAATAACTCAAATGTTGGATTTGTAACATATACAACATTGTCAACAAATGTCGGCGGGGGGTCAAAATAAACAGTATAACCGTCTATAGCAGTTATAGTATATGGGCCACTAGCAGTGGGATTTTTTCCATAAAATGTTCCCCCTACTAGTAGTTCGGTTGTTGTATTATAAGACATAAAACTACTAGTAGCAGCCGATAGAGATTCTATAGACATTGGTACAACATTTGGAAACATTGCTATAGAACCTGCGGCAGGGGTATTGTTTGCGTTTTTTCCAATAACTACAACATCATTCAACTGACCGATGCTAATAGAATCTATAGAACCTAATTTTAAAGTTTTTAAAGCATTAACAATATGAGTTCCTGTAATAATATTAGTAGTTGTATTATTAATAGTAGCTGCTAGTGTATCTATATACGAGTTTAATGTAGTTAACGATGCTTGTATATTATTGAAATTGTCACGAAACCCCTGTGCGTTATTATTTTCGCCAGGAAGGGGGTATAGGGAATTTATATTATTAATATATTGTGTTGCGCCAGTTGTGCTCATAATTTTAGTGTCCTATTGCAAACCAAGTAAACGCTCCGGCCGAAGAGTTTTGAACTGCTGATGCATTACTCATAAACACAAACGAAGAATTGTTATAACTAACAATATTTGGAAATACGTCCCAATAAAATGCTCCGGGTGTTCCTGGAGTATTATTTGCTGGCGGTGTTCCTGCGGCCCCTGCATTGTAGTTTAAGTTCCAATAGCTCATTTGAAGATTTAAACATGCATTTGGAAATCCGGGATTAGATTGTCCAGGCAATGTTGGGAATGGAATTGTATTTGTCGATTGCCAAGAAACTAACCCAGTAGTCCCCCACATCATTATTAATCCTGTGGGTAATATTTGATATCCTGAGGTAAGATTAGTAGCAGACGATGTAGAGGAAGTGATTGATTGTGTGTCTGAAGTAACAAAAAAGTTTAAAAAAGATGATGTGTTTAAAATAATAGCAGGGGATGCATCATTATTTTTATCTTTAAGTATTAAATTGCCAGTTAAGGTAACACCGTTAAACGTTACATTACTTGATGTATTGATCAGATTTCCTTGAACAGTTAAGTTTCCATTAATGCCAAGACCGCCACCAACATTTAATGTTTTGCTAATACCGACCCCACCTTCTACAACTAACGTACCGTTGGTATAAGCATCTGAATCATCTCCAGCAGATAATATTAAATCTTGATTAAATGACTGCGATATCATCTTATTAACATCGCTACTAGTCACTACTACAAAATCTTGGAATATAGGATTACTTCCGTTTTTAAAAAACCCCACAGACCCTGCTGCTGCTGTTCCGTCTGGATTTTGTCCAGTGATAACAATATCGCCTAACTGTCCGGTACTGATGTTAGTTCCTGTACCTAATTTTAACAAGGTTAATGCAGATAATAGTTGTGTAGCAGTAACAGTTGATGCATTTACATTTAATGTAGTTCCTGCTAAGTTATCCATGTAGGAGTTTAAATCATTCAACGAAGTTTGTATATAGTTGAAATTATTTCTAAATGTCTGGCTGGAGTTATCTATACCCGATTGTGGATATAGTGTATTAATAAGTTGTGTACTAGTTAAGGCTGCGGTCATTGTTTTTATCTTTATTTATTGGGTCAATAACCTGTTGCAAACCAAATAACACTACTGCCGCCATTGGCACCGTTGTGTGTTTTGTTGTTTATTAGAGTTAGGCCTTGTGCTGATATACTTACAATCTGAGACATCATAGCATAATTTGTAGTAGCCGCTGAGTTTTGTACAACTGTTTGTGCATTAACACAGGCATTTGGAAATCCGGGAGTTGAATATCCTGGTAATGTCGGAAACACCACAGACCCTTGATTATCGAATGGAATATATGAACTTACACCCCACATCCATATCATTCCTCCAGGAAATACCTGATATCCGCCGTTAGCATTAAATGACGAATCCCATGAATTAACATTTAGTACTAGAGTTGGTGAAGCATCGTTGTTAGAATCTGCAAGAGTAAGATTACCTGCTACCATTAATCCGTTTAATACTGTATTTGCAGAGTTTGATGTATAGTTTCCCACTAGATTTACATCGCCAGTGATATTAGTATTACTATTAACATATACATTACCACTAACTCCCATACCGCCTTGTACCTGTAAGGCACCTGATGTAGTTGAAGTTGAATCGTGTCCGTCTGTTAGAGTGACTATTCCTGCAAATGCTGACGAAATTAAATTACTAACTGTACTGGCATTAATAACAGTGTAGTCCTGAAAAATAGGATTTGTAATGTTTATTCCTACATCGTCAAATCCAGGATCTGGACTAACATAAATGGTATATCCATCTACACCTGTGACAGTATAAACTGTGGTTGTATTAACAGGTGTAAATGAAGCACCTGGTAAAATATTTGTTGTAGTATTGAAAGTTGTAATAGAATGTGAACTAGACGAAATACTTTTAACTGCTATTGGTATAACATTAGGAAAAAATGCTATAGATCCTACAGCAGCAGTCCCATTAGGATTAACACCTTGAACTTTAGTTTCGTTTGATGAACCTACAGTAATAAAGTTGTTAGCACCTAACTGTAAAGTTTGTGACGCAACTATAGTAGTTGCAGTAACACTTGGGGCATTTATATTAGACGGTGGACTAGCCAACGCATTCATATAAGAATCTAAACTTGCCAAGGCCTGTTTAATATTTCCAAAATTATCGCGAAATCCTTGAGCATTGTTAAGTACTCCGGATGTTGGGTAGTTTACATTAATTTTGTTAATATATGGCAGTGCCGATGTCATTGTTATCTCCAGATAGTCTTATTTATTGTTAAAAATCAATCAAAAAAGAACATCTGCCATAGTCTACAGTTATCTTGATTATATCCAAAATATCCCAGTGCAGAATGTAGGTATCCTGCGTTAAAAATAACTAATCTGTTGTAAACATTTCCGATAACATCTACAGGTTCTAAAATAGTTTTATCTAGATTTTGCGAACCCGGTCTAAACGCCTCCATAATGCCTTCTTGACTGTTATGGAACACTCTATTCTTTTTAATGGCATGTGTGCCTGTACCTGTTTCGAAAGGAGCATCGGGAGTTAGATAAATCATAGCAGCCCATTTTTGACTGTCGCAATGATAAACTAATGGCTCACCTTCTGTGTTATATTGAAAACGACCATTCATACCATGTTCTTCCCACGCAGTGATTTCGCGACCCATGATACGTTCAAACTCAGGTTTTAGTTCAGGGAATAAAAACTGTTTAAAAGTTCTACGTCCAATATATCCCCGACCGATACCACCTTGATGATATTCTTGTTCAAGTGCAAACTTTCTAATAGCATCCGGATCTTTATAAAAGTTATCTACGACCCAAAATCCCGGTCTAGGATTGCTATTGATTTTGCTATTAGAAATAACAGTATTAATACTTCTATTAATGAGAGGTGCCTTAACTACAGTAGGCTCTGGGAACATATAGTCTCCAGCATACTGTAAATTATATTCAGTAACATTCTGCATCTTAGCAAGCACTTCCGCATCTATTAGATCAGGGTGTGCCCACCAATCTTCATAACTGTGAAGTTTATTATATCCAATGTCGTTGGCAACTAATACATACCCTTTAGATTTCAAAAACTCTCTAGACTGGTCTCGTATTGATTGATCAACATAGTAATCGTGTTCATAAGTGATTACCGCAAACTTGTGTGTGTCGAATGGTATTTTTTTTAAGATATTAAATGTTTGCTCAGGAGGATCGCAATCTAGTTGAAGAAAATCTATTGTCTTTTCTAAGTTAACTTTATCAATGAACTTGGTGTAATCAATTTGTGTAGCGTCTAAACAAAACACTAGATTATTTCTTTCGTTCATGAACTTTTCAACAAGTTCCCTGTTAAAATCAATACTAGCGCCAGTCCATCCGAATTTAGTTTCTAATAATGCTGTGTTATTGCTTTTAAATGGATCGGCACTACCTATTTCTAAATAAGTTCCGTTTGTTTTTCCATTTAACATAGATAGCACAAACATGTCTTGATATGATTGCGAATAGTTGTCATCGATTGTTTCGATGTTATTAAACTTAAATCGTATATTGTCTAACATTGACTTTTTATATTTAGATACTGTATATCGAGTTGCTGTATTTTGAGGATAACCAATAGAGTTAAGATTATTTTCTACAATATTTGAAAATAACTCTTCCATAGGATAGTTGTATTTTAGATCAGCCATGATTTCTCGGGCCTCTTCATTTTTACCAACCCACCATGCTGCTACACCTTTTTGGAAATATAATCCATACCACCCCGGATATAATACATCTGATCGTAATGGATCTTGATTAAACTCACATATTGTTAGCCCTAATACAGCAAATGTATAAGAGTTTTGCCAATCTTTTTTCTTTTCGTATAATCTGCTTAACAAGAAATATGCTTCTGGTCTGTTGTGTATTAGTACGATGGCTTTTTGTAAGATTGCTTCTTCGGTCATGTCTCTGAGACCTTGCCGATCAAAACATCTAGCACATTTAAGTAATGCTTCATATTGTTTTAAATCGTCAGTGGCACGTTCTGCGGCACGTAGATAAAAACTCAATGCAGCACCTGTTTGACCTAATGAATCGTATTCCAGTGCTAGGTTAAAATTAGCATCCGAATCTTCTGGGTTATCAATGTAATAAGAAAGTTGTGTTAGTTGCATTTTATTCTTTCAATAAATCTGCTAAAAGTGATTCTGGCATTTTAACAATAAATGCAGCATTATCTTGGAATCCAAAGGACAACAATAAGTCTCCTTTATAAAATGTTGCTCCACAGCAAAACTCGATATCAGCCTTCATGAAACTAAATGTGTCAGTATATTTGATCAAGTTCCAGTTTTTATCCCAAACTAGAAATCTATGAAGATATGTTCCGTCCTTTTCTCCTGCAGGACTCTTAAACAAGTTTACCTCGTGTATCAAAGCAATATAATAATCGCCGTACGGAATAACATGGCTACTTCCTCTAAAGTCTGGAACTCCTTGAATGTACGTGGTTTCATCTAAATGAATAGTAGTTGTAGTATTGTTTACCGGATCAAATTTTACAACTTCTGTTGGATTACACCATTTAACGTATGTAAACGGTTGATCCAAGACTGGCATCCAGTTTTTTTCGCAATATGTATCGTTTAGTTTAGTAGCGGGGATTCTTGTTCTTTTTATTTCTTTTGCTGAGCTACTTGAAATCTCTAACTCAGACAGTTCCATACGTCCTTGTCCATTAGTTGTGGTATCTCTACGAACACCACAATGATAAAGCGTATCATTCCATCGAAATAATCTAGCATCTTCTAGACCAATAAACTCCCAAAGTGGTTCTACATCTAACTTTGATGTATCTACTTTGTTTACTGTTTTAATGGTTAAATCTTCATTTAGTTCAGCAATATAATTCCAAGTACGCAGTTTAATATCGTTTTCAGGATGAATATATTGTAAAGGCCCCCAACGATGTTGGAATTGTTTGCGCTCAGAATGGTATAATGTATAGTTTACATGGCGAATGTTACACAGGATTTTGTCTCCATCTATATAAATGGAAGGGTTCATTAATCCAGTGCCATTGGTTTGATCTGCTGGAATTATGAGTGGATGTATGCTGCCACCGGCATCTATGGCACATTTGACCAAGCCGTACTTTTTAAATTTGGATATTAAGCTCATGTAACCTTAAATAATTTTAGACAAACTATTTAAGGTTAGGGGTAGTTGTACTTAACTATTCTTGAGTGCTGCTATTTCTGTTGTTAACTCTTTAATAGCTTCAATTAATACGCCTACAATATTACCGTAAGCAACACTTAACAATCCATTTTCGTTATCGATAACAACTTCTGGTAATATTTTTTGTATTTCTTGAGCAATAACACCTGTACCGTCTTTATTATTATCCAAACGTGTGTATGTTACACCTCGCATAGACATTACTTTATCTAACGCATTTTGTATAGTTTTTACATCTGTTTTAATACGCTCATCGGAATATGCTGTGACGTTTCCGCCGCAAGTCAAATCTCCGTTATAGGTTAATCCACTGCTACCAGTTACACCACTTCCGGTACCGTAAACGACATAACTATTAGAAATACTTAGTGTAGCACCACTGGTACCTTGCGGACCTGTGCCTCCTGTACTGCCAGTTGATCCTGTGGTACCTTGCGGCCCAGTTGATCCTGTTGATCCGGTATATCCTTGCAGTCCGGTAGAACCATTAGAACCATTAGATCCAGCAGTTCCTTGTGGTCCAGTAGAGCCTGGATTACCTTGTGGTCCTGCACCTCCAGTAGTTCCCTGTGCACCTGTAGATCCAGTTGTACCTTGAGCGCCTGTAGCACCAGTAGTTCCTTGCGGTCCGGTAGAACCAACAAATCCTTGGGTACCAGTAGTTCCTTGCGGTCCGGTGGCACCTGTAGTACCTTGTGGTCCCGTAGCACCTGTTGTTCCCTGAGAACCTGTGCCACCACTGCTACCAGCACTACCTTGTAGACCAGTACTACCCTGAGTACCACTGCCTCCACTGCTACCAGCACTACCTTGTAGACCAGTACTACCCTGAGTACCACTGCCTCCACTGCTACCAGCACTACCTTGTAGACCAGTAGCACCTGTTGTTCCTTGATTACCAGAACCATTTGCCCCTTGGAAGCCCTGTACCCCAGTTTGCCCTTGAATGCTACCTGCTTGTCCTTGAACACCTTGTATTCCTGCACCCTGTAAACCTTGAGTTCCTTGTGTTCCCTGTGTACCTTGCGTTCCGTAAACACCTTGAACTGATGTACCTTGAACACCTTGAACACCTTGGATGCCCTGAGTTCCTTGTGTACCTTGCGTTCCGTAAACACCTTGTATAGAAGGCCCTTGAGTTCCTTGGATGCCTTGAATTCCTTGGACACTACCTGCTTGTCCTTGAACACCTTGTATGGCTGGACCTTGAATACCCTGTGTTCCTTGGATGCCGGTGGTTCCTTGAACCGATATTCCTTGTAAACCTTGTGTTCCCTGAGTTCCTTGTGTGCCCTGACTACCTTGAAGTCCTTGCAAGCCCTGAGTACCTTGAATACCTTGAGCCCCGATACCGCCCGTAAATCCTTGTGTACCGTTTGATCCTTGAATACCTTGAATACCTTGAATACCTTGAATACCTTGGATACCTTGGATACCTTGATTTCCCTGTAAACCTTGAATACCTTGATTTCCCTGTAAACCTTGAATACCTTGATTTCCCTGTAAACCTTGAATACCTTGGCTACCAGTAGCACCTTGCGGCCCTGTAAACTGTACTCCGTTGTGATATATGTATCCACCGAGATAGATGTCACCGTCGATACCAGCACCCCCGGCAACATATAAAGCATTACTTGCTGTAACAACCGTGTTGGCTGTACTCAATACATTAACAATCGGTGCAGAAAATACATTATTACTATAACTTACATTAGTAGTAGCATATTCTGCTGAAAACCCTGGGAAAGTTCCCTTGGCCAATACAGGATAAAACACACTAGAATCTGTGTTTAATATTTGAGCAAGATTTGTTTGATTAGCAAATCCTACCCCGATACTAGAAGTTGTAACCCAAGTGGCTGTATTACCCTGGCTTAATAGGATAGTACCAGTTGAACCGATGGGAATAAATGCAGTGGTATTAGGCGCACTTTGAATAAGAATACTACCGGTATTACCGCCTATTACATTTTGTACTGTATTTGGAGTAACACCCTGTAGTCCTTGAAGTCCTTGAAGTCCTTGATTACCTTGTAGTCCTTGAATGCCTTGTAAACCTTGGGTCCCTTGAGTTCCCTGCAGGCCCTGTATCCCTTGAATACCTTGAATACCTTGATTTCCCTGTAACCCTTGAATGCCTTGTATGCCCTGTAAACCTTGAGTTCCCTGAAATCCCTGTAAACCTTGAGTTCCCTGGGTGCCTTGAGCACCAGTCGGTCCTTGCGGCAGTGGCGTTTGATTAAGTAGTTCTAAAACTTGAGGAGTTGTAATAAGGCCATCCACCCCACCAACTTGGACAATGAACTCAGTCGTACCGACTGTTGGGCTAGTAATCACTGGCAAAGAAGTAAGATTTGGTCTATTGGTAATGGTCATTTTTCAAAATACCTAGTTATTTTTATTGTATATTTATTGTTTTTTCTTATATGGCTGTATTTGGAAAAATCAAATATGAAGAGCCAGTAGTGTAAACTGTACTCAACATTTGTTCAACAACAATACGGTCTATGGTAAATTTAAGTTGATTAAAGTTAAATCCGCTGGTGTTTGCTGCACTGTTAACTCTGCTTACTATCTTAGCCCCTTGCTTGGCATTAGCATAACATATTACAACTCCGTTAATAAATCCAACACCTGAGTTGATAGCAGTTTGTTGCCAAAGCGGTAATAGATTTGGATTTATACTGATTGTTCCTGAGTTTAAACTTGCTAGGTTAGATTTCATATTGGCTAAACTACCAGGGTAATAAGTTTTTCCATTTATTTGAACACTATGTAAAGAACTATGATGGTCGCTTACTGGCACATATACTACATCATAGATTGCGTTTCCGTTATTGTCTATAGCTGTAATACTACTTACAGGTCCAAAATATAGTTGTTCTTTGTGAAAGTTTTCCTGTAACGCAGATACATAATCAGTAGATGAGTTTAGTTCTTGAATGCCATACTCTAAATATGCCTTAATTTTAGATTTTAATCCAAAATTAGGATCATCTGCACGGTATATTAAACTAGCAGGAAACACAGATGAGTTATTAATAAAAGTATTATATGCTGTTCGTTGTGCCGCTGGCAACAGTGGACTTAGATATATATTGGTATATGGTAGACTAGTGCCCTTAACTGTAAATGTAAAACTTTCTGCTGTACTAACAGCGGTAGTATAAACTCCGCTAGCTACAGTATTTGCCCATGATACATTGTTGTAAACAGTGCCAGTGGTTGCAACAACAGTAATAGTGTATGTTCCTGAAGCAGTAGTAACTCCTATAATATCTCCATTGTTTGTTAGGGTAAGCCCACCTGGTAATGCAGTTGATCCAACTTGTGAGTATACTAATGGATATTGAGTTTGTATATGTGTAGCTGATATATGTAGATTACTAGGTTCTTCGGCTATTAATGTACCTAAGTTTGTAGGCCCTGACCAAGATATTACATCAGCATTACTTTGTAGTACAGTAAGAGTAAAAGTATTAACAACAGAAATTGACGATCCAATAAATTTACTTACTTTGGTAGCCGTGATAGGGATATTATAAGATTGTCTGTAGTTTGTTTGTGCATTGATATGACCATACAGATACCCGCTATTGGTGTCCAGAGTTAATCCCAAAGGTAAAACAGTTGAAGTACTATAGGTTAAAGGACCTGCCCACGGTTCGGGATCGTAGGCAGTAACCGGAAGATATTGATTACTGTTATCTTTAATGATTCCTAAATCTGTTCCATTTATAAATTCTGGTGCCTGTATCGAACTAGTATTGGTAACAGTCATTACAAAAGTCTGCGTGGATGTTGTATATCCATTAGTTGCTTCTACTGTAAATGATTTGTTAACAAACTGATTTAGGCCTACCTTGGTATCTAATATTCCCGATATTATTCCAGATGGGCTAAAAGTTAAGTTGTTTGGTATTATACTAGTTAGATTATATCTAATCTGATAATCTGATAATGCACCCCCCGGCGGTCTTGCTTCTAGCTGAATACTTACATAATCTCGATCTATAAAAGTTCCTAAAGTACTTGGTGTAACCCAAACTGGTGAGTCTTCTCCAATATAATATATTGAAAATGATTTATCGGCTATTTGCGAAAGTAGTTGACTAGATGCTCTAACTGTAAAAATATAGTTTGAACTGGTTGTTAGATTAACAGGGTTTCCTGTTATAACTCCTGTGGAAGTATTCATACTCAATCCAGGAGGCAAAGACCCAGACAATATATTAAATGTTGCAGTTGGATCAGACGTTTGTAATGGAGGATTTGGTGTCCATACTCCTGGCCCTGCTTGACCTAATACTGAGTTGCTGGTTATCCAATATAGATTGTTTAATATATATAGGCTATAAGCAGATGATGTAGATAGCCTTGTAGGATAACTGCTATCAACTACCGCAACCGTAAATGTAAATGTACCTGCTATAGTAGGAGTACCTGATAAAATAAATGTATTAGTATTAAAAGTTAACCCACTGGGCAAAGAACTAGCAGATGAGAAATAAGGACTAGTTCCTCCAGTAACTGAATATGTTACTGGATTAATTGTTCTTGATATAATATCATTGGCTAACGATGTTGGCGATAAAGTTAAAGGTACTGCTTGTACATTAATGTTTACGGTTGCAGTATTTGAAATACCATTTATATTACTGGCCTGAAAACTAAATGAATCACTCCCATCAAAACCAACAGTTGGTGTATATGTTATTGTAGCATAAGTTGATGTGGTTGCAGTTCCATTTAGTGGAGGAGTAACTATATCAAAATATACAGGAAAATTAGTAACAGATAGAGATATTGAGTTATTTAAAGAATTTTGATAAATCGAAACATTGGAGTTAGATGCTATCGGAAGATCTGGCGGGATAACTGTAATGCTTACAATACCCGCCGGCGATGTTCCTATAGAGTTAGTTGCATTATAAGATACAGTATCAGTACCTGTATAACCGATATTTGGTGTATATAAAATTTCTAATCCGGATACATTTGCAGTTCCGTTAGTTGGTAAGGACACTATTCCTACACTAGTATAAACATTAGTAATAGACAACGGCAATATATTATTACTACTATTGTATGCAACTATTGTTGATGTATTTCCTACGGCCGGCGGCGAAGACTCTAGGTATATTGATTGACCATTAGGAGTACCTAATCCTGTAACAGCATCCCATCCTGTTGTGGCTGCATATCCTGTTGTTACATTAGTGGCATTATTGCCAACAGTTATATCATTAAAAAATCTAGTATTTTGATAAAAATATGGATTTACATATCCCATATTTTTACCTAATAATGAATTTAATCTTGCAATCAATCCTGCCCATAATGGAGCGGCAGCACTAGTACCTCCGTATTGGACTAATTTGTTAGATTGAGAAGTACCGAGATATGCATAATATTGATAACCAGATGCAGGATCAGCATTGGCTGCTACATCAGGCACACCTCTAGTAGGTAATGTTGTAGCAGAGCCATTTCCTGTTGTTCTAGAATATGGAGTATAAGTTAATCCTGATTGCCAAGACGGTGTTGTATATGCTTGACTAAGCCCTCCCCCACTACCACTGCCGCCTGGATAAGGTCCTTGGTACCAGGCTATTTCTTGTGCTATAGTGTTGTTAACATTAAGTGTTAATGAAGTTCCGCCAACACCTAGTACATAAGGACTGCTGGCCGGCCAGCATACTTCGACAGGACTACTACTTCCACTAAATGTACTTCCATAATCTCCTGAAGCTGCAACAATGGTTATCCCCATGGCCTTGGCAACAGAAAATACCTGTGAATCTATTGTTGCAATAAAACTAAGAGGATACTGAGATGGGCTAGTAACACCTTCGGCTCTTGCCCAACTGATAGAAATAACGCTAGGTTTGTTAATACTGTCGTCTATAATGTAGGTTAATATATCTTGCCAAGTATTAATAAAATAAACAGCAATAGTTGCTCCTGGAGCAACACCGCCTGCAACATAAATGTCCAACATAACTTCTGTATTGTAGTTTGTTTGACTAATGTTATTAGACGAATCAGTAGGTGGTACTACTACATTTGGTACTGGAAGACCGTTTTGAACAAAAGATGATTGAATGTTTTGTGCGGTAAATCCACCACCAAACTCTAATAATGCAATGCATGTGCCTGCACCTGTACTATCAGGAAATTGATATGCGCTGGCAACCGCGGTAGGTAATAATGAAACCGATCCTGAAAGTGATTCAGCAGTTGCTTCTGAACGTATTCTTGTTGTATCGTGTGGTTGATCTAGATCAAAAACATATGTTATTACATTTGCAACATTATTAGGAACAGCTAATGAACCTTCGTAGGTATTGTAAGTTCTAGTCGGTGTGGTTACTGTGGATAGTGTTATTCCAAATAAACTATTGATTTGTTCTATAGTTCCAGAAAGTTTTACTAATGCTGTTCGATTATTAGAACTTACTACAGTAAGTCCATTTTCTTCTGCCCAAGATGAAACTATATATAAATCGGCGTTAAAAGCACCAAAGTGATCAGTGAATGTATCTCTATCTAGGGGAGAATGTGTGCCCGCATCAATACCTTGAACAAACTGCTCTAGGGTAAGTCCATCCGGATTGGTACGTCTTTTTACCGAAATACTAAATGTAAGTGTTTCAGTTATATCTACCGGTGTTATTGATATAGCATCGGATGGAAAACTTAGGGGCTGAATCATGTAAATCCTCTAGAAACTTAAAGTCTATAGAGGTATTTACCTAAAATATCAATGTAAAGTTCTATTGCCTAATTCGTTAATATCATCGATCCCAAATATACTTAGGATCATCATTACTTCTTCTGGAGGATCATCCATTAAGTGTTCGGGAATCATAAAACTTTTTAATTCACCATCTGGACCTAGGACAAAACCAAAGTCATCTGCACCGTATTCTTCTTCATCGTACTCCTCAATATGTACGATTGCTTCTATATTATTGTTGGGCATACTTTTACTCCATATAAAGTATAACATACATTTTGGTCATTGACCGTTAACTAACAACTATTTGCCCTCCATTTTGTTATTAATCTTGTCCCAATCGATGATTTTCCATTGATTTTCTAAATATTTTTTCTTATCAGTACCAAAATCTGTCATAAAAGAGTGTTCCCACCAGTCTACAAGTATCACTATATCTTTTTTAATTTCGTGATTTGTAATAGTTTTAATCTCGCCACTTTTAGACAAATAAACCCAACCGCTGCCTTGAATTTTCATTGCGGTTTCTTCAAATTTGTCTTTAAATTTATCAAAAGATTTAAAATGTTCGTCAATAAAATCTTTGATTGCACCGGTAGGAGTGTTTGAACTCTTAGGTGAACGAAACTGTGTAAAGTAAATGTCGTGCAGGAAAGCACCTGCTTCATTAAAGTCGGGATCGCCTTCGCCCTTGTTAAAACGGTCAACATAGCCCTTGTATAGTTGTCCGTAGTGATAATCTAATGCGGCCTTACTTAGACTACGACCTAGTGCATCTCGAGCATAAGGTAATGGAGTTTGTGTTAACTCTTTAGGAGTACGACCTTCATTAAGTGATTTGATAAAATTATACATAGGTAAATATCTCGTCAAGTGGTTAACAGGGCATCCAAGGACCCCTAACTACGAACTTTCCCTGTCTTTGCGTAGTACAGCCAATGTGGTTTAAAGGTAAATTGGCACTTGACTTCATTTTTTGCATATCAGTATTTAGCGGCTGTTAAATAACTGTACATTTATATAAAGGAATCCATAACATGGAACTCATTATCGTTATTACTCTTGTTGCTCTTGCTGGTCTTGTTTATTATTATAATCGTAAACCCAAAGCGGCTGCAACTACCACAGTTGAGGAAACTGCACCCTACAAGATCGAAGCACCTGCTCCTGTAGTTGAAGAAGCACCTGTACCTGCTACTGTAGTTGAAGAAGCACCTGTCGCCAAGAAGCCACGTAAGCCGCGTGCTCCTAAGGCTGCTCCTGCTCCAGTGGTTGCTGAAAAGCCAGTCAAGGCCACACGTAAACCACGTGCCGCTAAAGCTGAACCTGCTCCAGCTCCTGCTAAAAAGCCACGTGCTCCACGTTCAAAGAAGGTTTAATTCTCGAGCTTGATTGGCAAGGGCAAAACTAGCCAGGTTTTTACCTTTACTTTCGCACATGATGTCGAACTGATCGGTAAACCCCAAAGCCCAATCATTAACTGCGGCGTTCCAATAGAAATCACTATGGGCCCGCAGTTTTTGTTTTTTGTAGCCGTTTTCTAAAAGTAAACTATGCTCGGGCTTTATAGTAGTGTCGTGGTCCACGAGACAATCTTCGCGGCTGACAGAATAATGGCAAGTAGGGCGAACGCCACGCCAAGACTGAACCACCCTATCAACACGGGGGTCCATGGGGGAGAGGTATTCTCCTGTTTTAATCCAATGGTGATGAATGTCCAATACGATAGGAACGACATCAGCCAACTCAAGACAATCATCCAAACCATAACTAATCTCCTCGTTTTCAATAGTTAACATATTACGAGCCTCAGGGCTCAAGCGTTTCAACGCCTTGCGGATACCTTCAGGACCTTGGCGACCACTGATGTGTACATTGATCTTAAAATCCTGGAAAGTTTGACCATAGCCCATCCAACGAGCCATGTCTGTGTGATACTCAAATTCTTCTATGCTACGGTTGACGATATCGGGATTATCACTGGCCAGTACTGTAAACTGTCCAGGATGAAAGCTAAGGCGTACATTATTGAGCCTAGCACATTCGCCAATAGCGATAAAATGGCGAGCACAGTATTCCATAACATCACTACGGCGCCAAAAATAGCTCCAGCTAGATTCGGTGTAAGCAGGCAAAATATCACTGCTAATGCGAACCATGCGAAGATGCGGATCCAAACGGGATACACGTTCCACCAAACGGCGAGTTGATTCGATATTTTGGACCATAATGTCCCAAAGTTTTTGTTCAGCCACTTCTCGTTTTTGGCGGTTGAGCCAGGAGATTGTGGTGCCTCCGGTGTTGTATTGTTTTGCATCATCTGTTGCCTTAATACCGTCTACTTGTTCTACGTGATCGATCCACTTACACGCAAAACCAATTCGTTTAATCATTGTTTACTTTCTGTGTCATAGTATTATTGTACACTACTTTGCGGAAATAGTCAATGGTCTTAACCAACCCCTTATCCAATTTGATTTTCGGTTCCCAATCTAATAATGCTTTAGCCAGTGTAATATCGGGCTTGCGTTGTTTAGGGTCATCTTTTGGCAAATCCATAAAAACAATTTTACTCTTACTCTTGGTTAATTTAATGACCTTCTCAGCCAATTCCTTGATGGTAAATTCGCCAGGATTTCCAATGTTGACAGGTTCGTGATAATCGCTATGCATCAACAACATCATACCATCTAAAAGGTCTTCAAAATAACAGAAACTACGAGTTTGGTCACCTTCTCCGTAAATGGTAATGTCTTCACCACGTAATGCTTGTACAATAAAGTTACTGACTACACGTCCATCACCTTCAGCCATCTTTGGACCATAGGTGTTGAAGATACGCATGATTTTAGTATCAACACCATGTTTACGATGGTAGTCCATAAACAGAGTTTCTGCGGCACGTTTGCCTTCATCGTAGCAACTGCGAATGCCGATTGGGTTTACATTGCCCCAATAACCTTCGGGCTGTGGATGTACGGCGGGATCGCCATAACACTCGCTAGTACTGGCCTGTAGGATCTTGGCACCGGTTCGTTTAGCCAACCCCAGCATATTGAACGCACCGATAACAGATGTTTTCATAGTTTGAATTGGATCGTGCTGATAATGTTGTGGACTTGCAGGACAGGCAAGATTATAAATCTCATCTACTTCGACATAAAGCGGAATACAAATATCCTGCCGAATAACTTCAAAGTTTGGAAACTTGAGTAAATGTTCAATGTTTTTTTTACTACCTGTAAAATAGTTGTCAACACATAGAACATGATGGCCTTGTTTTACTAATCGTTCACAGAGATGTGATCCAAGAAAGCCAGCACCGCCAGTTACTAATATCTTTTTCATTTTATTGATTCCAGTGACGAATAACGCCTGCTACAATAAAGCAGTTAGTTAAAATATACGATAATATGATGATTGATCGAACAATGGCAATACGATCTGATTCGTTGTCTGTACTGCCTGCCTTTTCGCCTAGAGCCTTGGCCCATAGTCTCCAAAGTTTACCTGCCATATTTCTTTTCTATTTGTTTTAATGTACGGTCTGCCATAGCACCACTAGGGTGATCTTTATACATACGAGCTATATCGTCTAAGGCAGTCCACATAAGTTCGTGTTCGTTTTCTACGGTATAGACACGATTACGGAGATTACTGGCATCTACTATGCTGATAATGCCTGCTACAAAGCGGGCTAGTAATCGTGCTAAGTCCATACATTAAGCGAATTTACTCAAAACCTTCAAATAAGTCCTCATTCCATTCTCTATGACCTTCTCTAAAAGCCATATTGCTCTGAGTCTCACGAACTTCTACACGATAGCACCACAAACGCTCGGCTTCGCCTGGTCCCCACATATCGGGAATATATACGGCATTGATATATTTGTATAACATATCGGCCAACCCCTCGCAGCCAAGTTTAGGCAAAATTGTAAGTTTGGCCATTTTCTTTTCTTGTAGTAGTTTATATACTTCAAGATGGGGATCATCGGAACTGACCAGAAGGGTATGATCGAATTTGTCCTCCAAAAAGCGTTTAAGTTCTTTAAGGCCGCCGTAGTCAGCAGCCCAATTGCGAGCATCTAAATCATTAGTACCAAAGTAAAACTTCATACTAAATGAATATCCGTGAATAGTATTACAGTGGCTATCCGCACGCCACTGACGATATGCACATGGAAAGGCATCGACATATTCCTTTGTGCTTGTATATTTGTATACGACTGGTTGCATTATTTTTCTCCTATGTTAATAATAGCATAGGCAGCAGAATTTGTAAAGCGGGAATGATGCCCAAGGCCGCTATTAAATTTATTCAAACCCAAAACCTGGAATATTTTTTCTAATCCTAGTTCTTAATGTTTCTGTCGACATTCCAAGTGCTATTGCAGCATCATTCATACAAGGAAATACTCCAATCGGAGTTTTTACTTTTTTGGCTCTAACACTGTTTCCGCCTTTTGGTTGTTTTGATTTTATCTCTTTTAATTTTAATATAGTTTCGGGTTTATGTTTTTTACCATAAAAAGAAGTCTGGTTACCAGTCTTTCCCCAATTTGGATTTTTTTCTCCTTTGAGTCCAGGACTACCGGGTGCTCGACCATCTCTTCCATTTTCTGGTCTTAAATTTGCCCAGTCTTTAGATTCGACAATATTATTTTTTTTAGAAAAATCCAAAGCAAATTTTTCGCATTCGTCTATATTAGTAAATTCCCATACTTCTAATGTATCAATATCTTTTCCGTGAACTTTTAAATGCCGTCTCCAATGTTTTCCAGAACCTAAATACACATAAGGATCTTTAGTAGCAGTCATTCCGAAATATTTTAATTTTGTTATTTTATGTTGTTTTACATATAGATAAATCTTCATAGGACTCTCCCTATGATTATTTATCCTAATTAGCGGGTTGATGCTCGGAGGCCGCTTGAACTTATTTAAGTTCCTTGATATCTTGTTTGATTTTTTTAAGTTCGACGGATATTTCATCAATCATATCCAACTCTTTACGACGGCTACAAACAGTTTGTACCAATGTATACGCAAATAAACTCCAACCTAATAAACCACCTGTAAATAAAAATGCCAATATAAAGTATTGTGCCATAATGATTCTCCCATAAGTGTAATTATTTACATAAGATTATGGGAGAATTTAGCTACCTGTTATCGACTTTCGACAATTTTGTCACATAGTCCGTAGGCTAACGCTTCTTCGGCACTCATAAATGTATCACGATCCATGTCTCGTTCAAAGTCCTCGTAGGTCTTACCTGCTGTATTATGTTTAACATACAATTTAGTAAGCATGGTTTTCATTTGAGTGATTTCTTTGTATTGGATTTCAATATCACTTTGCATACCACGAGCACCACCACTGGGCTGATGGATCATATGACGACTGTGTGGCAATATATAACGCTTGCCTGGAGTACCTGCCTGTGCTAGGAAACTGCCCATTGAACAACCTTGCCCAATAACATATGTGGCCACATCAGGTTTAACAAACTGCATGACATCGTAAATTGCCATGCCGCTGGTAATAACACCACCAGGACTGTTGATATAAAAGTGAATATCTTTTTCACTGTCAGCACTTTCCAAATGTAGCATTTGTGCTACAACAAGACTGGCACTGGCATCATCCACTCCGCCATTTAAAAACACAATTCGCTCATTAAGCAAGCGACTAAAAATGTCAAATGCTCGTTCGCCTTGACCGGTCTTTTCCACTACCATTGGTACTAGCATATTATTCTCTTTCATTTAAAAATCATCATTTAATACTGGATTATTTGAACTCAATCCAGCAATAATTTGGAATCGTTCCCATGCTTCTTTTACAGCAGGTCGAGATTCGAGTTCTTCCTTAGGTAAACTTGCTTCTAACCAGTAATAAGGCAAACGAGCAACATTAGCACCAAACTGACGAGGCTGATGTAGTCTACCAGTCTCATAAAGTTCAATACTTATTTCTCGGAACTTTTCTTCGTCCTCGTCTGCGTAAGATGTCCACTCAGGATTGCTCCATGGACTATAACCATGGTAGCCTGCCCAAATGCTGGCCCACTGTTCGTCAATAGTTGGATTGAAATCTGTGCGGGCAATGATTACCAACACATCTCCGACATTGACTTTACCATCCACGATGTCGCGAACGCATCGGCTATAACTAAGACCAATCTTTGCCATTATCATGCTCCATTAGGTGAACCAAACATTACTTTTGCCCTGGCCTTCATGCCTTCGGGGTCTTGTTCAAAATTTGATATCATTGTTCGAAGTGCTTCTTCGATAAACGCATTGAAAGTCATATCACGCTTGTGCGCTTCTTTCATATACAACAGCAAGTCCTCTTCCGGAATATCTAACTCCATTTGGACACGAGTATCATAGTCCTTACCATCCTTGATAGCAAGAGCCTTTTGAATGAAGTCGTCATCGACTTCCAAGTCAATCCATTTTGTACCATCCCAAGCCTTTTCACCTGCTTGGACTTGATCCTTATATAAAGGATGAACCAAACGATAAGCACGATTGAGTCGATAATCACAGGCTTCAACTTGGTAAACGACTTGTGTCTTGGTATCAAACACAATGTCAAAACTATAACCATCTTGGGTCCCGCTCCAAGCGTTTAGGCTATAGGCGTTGGGGCTAAAGGCATAATAGTCTGTGCCTTCGGTGATCTTATAGTCAACCAGTTCCATCCATTCTTTAAGACTTAGCATGCCATACCTCTTTGCTTTCTTTAATGTTAAAATGTTGTTTAATCGATTGTACAGCAGAACCATGTACGCAGTCAACTATACTTTTGTCAAATGTCGTATGTTGGCAACTACGGCCACTTTGTTCTACTAAGGCAACGCATTGATCCAAAACAAGACTTACCAACTTTAGTACAGCATCTCGATCATACTGATCCATTTTGTCCCATGAACCCTGGGCTGTTAGTCCCGCTTGGTACATCAAATCTTCCAAACTATTTTCCATTTTGTAATTCCTTTAATTTGATTTCAACTTCTGATCGACTCCAATGGTAATAAACCGTTCGATTATCCTGGTCTTTAACAACCCAGTAAGTAAGCATACAGCCTTCAAACTTTCCGCTGTCTATGCGATACCTGTTAGTATCGACTTCCTGGTTGATTTGGTTCATTGCTGTTAGTACATTCTAGATTATGATCTGTTGCCTTTGGGCAACGCTTATTACCGCATATCGGGCATACAATAAAAGTTGACATAGTAATAGGCCATCCATTATGGTCCTTTACTTCTTTCAAACAATTATAGCAACCGCACTGATTTTTGTCAAGCATTGTCATCTCTTTTCGTCACTTCCGTCTGGCCCTATTCGATCCTTATCCAATGGATCGTCGTCCCACTTGTTGCCTTTGTCCTCTCGTGTATTCACAATATAGACCTGTTCGGCAACAGGGGGACTTTGATCTTCATCGTTTTCATATTGGTTAGCATAGTTGGCAATACTAAATGCCAACGCTAACGCAAACAAAATCGAATAGAGTATGCTCACTTGTACACTTTCAGGATAATAGTATCTTCACCAAATCGACCATTCAACAATGTGTCTGTAGTCTTGATCTTACCAAACCAAGTTTCAAAACGTCGTTGTGTATTTTGATCCTTGAACTCTTTGATCTGTTCCGCAGGTTTACGTAGTGTGCGTTGAACGCTTTTTGCTGTAAAGTTTAGTAGTGTAGTACCACGAACACTAAAACCTTCTGTACTAGTAGCAATATAATAGCCTAACTTTCGAGTCTTGTTGTTAAACACTACAACACCCTGAGCACCAACAATCTGTGCTGGCGGAACACTTACAATGCCTAACTTGTCGTCACGAACCATAAACTTCAATTTAGCAACCAACTTATCTGCAGGCACAGCCTTTTTAGCACGTGGCTTCTTAAGCACTTTGGCTTCTGCGGCAATCTGTTCACAAGCACTAGCAATACCTTCGTAAAACTCAATCAACTTCTTAACGTTTTTACGACTAGCAAACTTGTAGCCTTCACGCAACTGTTCATCGGCATTGCCACTGGCTAGCTCATGAAGCTCTGCCATACCTTTGGCAAAGAATGATTTAATATAACGAGCTTGAGCGGCTTTGGCACCCTTGCCACGTAACAAACTAACTAACTTGATTGCTTTAGGATCAAAAGCCTCTGGATCCATGATCCAACTATCGATTGCTTCATCGATCTCGTCACTCATAGCAACTGCTTGTTCACGGATACGATCTTGGATGTTAATAACTTGAGTTTGGGGTTTGACACCTTTTTCCTCAACTACTACTTCAACATCGTATTGCCCTGCTTCCATAATTTTGGCAATTTCGTTCTTTAACCAAGTAACTGCACTCTTACCGCTATTAAAATCTGCTCGAACATCGGGCATACCTTTTAACAAACAAGATGCAATAGCACCCATGGTCAAATGACAACGCCAGTCTTTGGTTTTCTTAAACTCTTGGATTTGATCTTTAGAGTAATCGTTACGGCCCATCCAATTGATGACCTTAACTTTCAAATCTTTTGCGCTAGTTTCCAAGTTGTAATACTTCATAGCACTACGGAAATGAGACGCATATTGTTCGGCAGTCATATCAGCAACACCATCCCATTGTGGGCTGTGATCACGTTTGGCATTCTCGCGGATGCTAACGCTGGTGATCTTTTTTGCTTTGGGTTTGATCTTAACCCCTGCTACTGTTGCCATTTTCACTCCTATGTTGTTACACAATGTAGTTATTATAACGCAGAAGTGTCAAAGTGTCAAGGCTTTTCGTAGACAAAGTATAGTCTATTATTGGCATCTTTTTTGAATTCCAATAAGTTTAGCCCAAATTTATCAGCAAATTCATTAACTATTTCAAAATTCCAGGGGAATATTTCAACATATGGACCATTTTTATGGATAATCCCGGGATTAGCACGTAGATAAAACTTTCCGCCCTTCATTAATAGATTAACACAATGTTGAAAACGGGCTTCTATTTCATCCCGGCTATTAAAGTTAATACTTCCTAATGCTATTATATGATCAAAGCTTTCTGGTTTAACTCGATATTCAAGAATATCAACTTCAAAATCGGCTAGATTATTGTAGGGATCAATTCCGATTAAGTTTGGTATTCTCCCTTTAAATGGATGATAACCACATCCGACATCTAAAACCTTTATTGGGTTACTGGCAGTAATAGTTTCGGCCAGTTTCCATCCTGTATAATCATAATCATTAGTACGGGGTTTCCAAATCTCACTAAAAAATCTCAATATATAACGCTCGCTTAAATCATCGACAATATCTTTTAATGTACCTTGATAATCGCAAGGTAAATCTATTTCTAATTCAACTGCATCTTTAAACTTTCTATATCGAGCAGGCGTCCAAGGTAAATCTTCGATAATAGTATCTTCATTAATACTGTCTAAGATTTTTTTATATTTTGGTAAACTAAAAGATTTTTGTAAATTTTCTTTAATCAAGTTTAAAATTTTAGTGTTCATTAAGTTTTTTTCCGTTTTGAGTAAATATTATTGCACTAACTCAAGAAAATCGTCTGGAGTTTTGTGTTTCATTAAATATATTTAAGGAGATATTATGAACGCGAAAGAATTTGTTAACAAAATTGTAGCGGATAACCAAGCACTTTTTAAAGCTAGCCAGCACAATGTTAAAGCTTACTTTGACAGTAAGCCGGCTCAAGAAGAACTAGTTGAACACTTTGTTGGCCGTATGGTCAATGAGCGTATGAACATGGTTGAAATCGCTAAACAAGTTGCCGAAATGGCCGCTGCCGCCGATCCGGTAGAGCTACAGTTGTTGACTCAACAAGCTCACGACGAAGCTGTTCACTTCCGTCTAGTTAAGGAAGTTATTGAACACATCCAAGGTTCGCCAGTTGATGTCGAAGCTGCTATTGCCGCCGAAGCTGCTAAACCGACTGCCAAAGGTGCTGGTCTATTGGCTAAGTATCAAGCTGAAACTGACGCCGCAGCCTTAGCCGCTTACCAGTTGGTTGCTGAAGGTCGTGCTGAAGCTGTTTGGGATCAAATGGCAGATTGTATCGAAGACACTTTTATCTCCGGTGCCTATCGTAAGATTGCCAAGGACGAAGGTTTCCACAGCAAGATCGGTGCTCGTAAACTAGAACAACTAGTTACTACTGCTGAAGAACAAGCTCGTGTACAAGCACTTGTTGAAGCAATGCGTAAAGACCTGTATGAAATTTCATGCAAGAACACCGTTGCCGCTGAAGCTGGTAAAGAACTAGTAGCAGACGCATACGGGTGGTAATTTGAGAATAGCTCTAAGCCAAAGAATTATCAAGTTTAGAGGCCGAGCGTATGATTCAATCGAGCACGGGTGGTACTCGTACTTGAAAGAGCATACGCTCTTTTTTGTCCCTAACAGATTGGATCAAGATTTCACAGCCATTGCTGATGAAGTTGATTGTTTTATTATCACAGGCGGCGACGACCGTTTGATAAGACGCACAACAGAATTAAAACTTGCAACTCAAATGATGTTGCATAATAAACCTATATTAGGTGTTTGCCATGGATGTTTTTTATTAACAGATACCCTGGGAGGCACCGTGCTAAAGAAAGCCGGACATAGTGGTGGCATTACACACGATGTGAACTATAAAGGTCAAAAGCATCAGGTAAACAGTTTTCACGGATTAAACATCAAACTGCCACAACACAGTGCTACAGTATTGGCCACAGATGATGATGGCGATTGCGAAGCGTGGATAGATGGCAATGTTGCCGGAGTTGTTTGGCATCCTGAAAGAACCAAGGACCACTGGCTTCCCGATGAAATACAAAACTTAATGAAACTATAATGGACTATGTTCACTATCTGCCATATTTGCTAGTTGGAACATTATATGGTTTTATTTTTGGTATTATACCTATCGCAGGTGCAACAACAGCATTACTAACTGTTTATGCTTTTATGGATTACTTTAGAGCTGATCCATATTCCCTAGTAGTATTCACTACTTCGATAATTATTTCGTCTAGCGTGGGAGATTTGTTTTCTAGTGTAGTCATGAATATACCGGGCGGAGGTGGCAGTGCCGCCACAATGGTTGATGGATTCCCACTAGCAAAGCGTGGTGAAGGTGCAAGGGCGTTGAGTGCCAGCATCTTTAGTGCCTGCGGACAAGGCCTATTTTGGGGTATATTGGTATTTGCATTTCTTCCTTACTATGCCAATGTTGTTACATATTTTGGCATACCTGAAATGTTATGTTTCTTATTGCTAGCCTTGACCACAGTGACCTTTGTTAATAACGAATACTGGGCAAGAGGATTGTTTGGTGTATTTTTAGGAATATTCTTAGGACTGGTAGGAACCAATCCAGTTACCAATGCTGAACGATTTACTGGAGGTTGGTTTTATCTTGCTCATGGTATACAGATATTGCCACTAATGTCGGGATTGTTAGCAATGCCTGAAATATTAGAATCCTTGTTCGATAAAGCATCATATACACCAGTGTCTAATAATATTGTTAAACAAATGTGGCAAGGTGCAAAGGATGCTTGGCAATATCGTTGGGATAGTATGCGTTCGGGATTGATCGGTGGATTCATTGGCTTGTTACCCGGTGTAGGTGGTGCAGTTGTTGATTGGTTAGCGTATAGTCAAACAGTGGCCGCTGGTAAAAATGATCTAGTTAAGTTCGGTGAAGGAAATATAAGAGGTGTTGTTGGTGCTGAAGGTGCTAACATGGCACAAAAATCTACAGCATATATTCCTACTATCTTGTTTGGTGTTCCCGCAGCACCATTCGAAGTCATTGTCATGAGTCTGTTTATGTATGTTGGATTAGAAATGGGTAGTCCGACTCTACTTGCTGATCCCGTATTCTTTCATGCTTTGAACTATAGTTTTATATTAAGTCTGTTGTTGACATTTTTAATAAGTCTATGGTTTGTTCGTTGGGCCACGATGCTTACCCGTGTGCCAGTAATGTATTATTTTATTCCGTTGATTATTTTAATATTTTGGAGTTGCGCCGAATATACAGGTGGTTGGGAAGATTATGCTATGTTAATAGGCTGTACGGTGCTAGGCATGGTTCTAAGATATTTTAAGATCAGCAGAGCCTGTGTATTAATAGGATTTGTACTAAGCCCGAGGATTGAACTAGTGGGTGAACAGTTCTTTACCATTTATCAAATCGACGAACTACTACATCATCCTATATCCGTTGGATTATTAGTTGCTACATTGATATCTATTGTTTACGGAATATTTTTTAGCAAAACAAAAATTAACTATCATTAAGAGGAAAAAATGAAAAAACTATTATTGTCGTTATTGTTTCTAACAGGTTTGGCACATGCCGATTACACATTTGTTGTACCTCAAGAACCCGGTGCCGGTACTAGCGTGTGGACAAGCATCGTGGCACATGAACTAGAAAAGAAACTAGGTGAAAAGATTGTCATTAGACACATTCCAGGCGCCAGGGATATTCCCGGGGCCAATAAGTTTCAAGACGAACTAAGATTTGATAATAAGACTGTAATGGTTGCACACGGTGGCAATGCTGAGAGTTATCTAGTTGAAGATGTGCGCTACAACTACAACGACTGGGAAGCGATAGGTGCAATGAACATTACTATTCAAACAGTACGCAGAACCGACAAAGATGTATTTCAAGACCTAAGATTTGCCGCAGGTTCTGGTAACAATCCAGACATGATTGCTATGACATTGTTGTTATGTGGTGACTTGCCAGATATTCAAGCATATGCAAGTTGTTACAATAGCAAGAACTTTAAGTTCATTCCGGGCATGAACGCAGGTGAACGCAGACTATCACTAACTCGAGGTGAACTAACTGCTATGCGTGAAACACCCAGTGCTTATTTGAAGTTCTTTACTACTATCCCTAATGTTGGTCCATGGTTCAACGAAGGTGTACTAAACATTAAGACAGGGCGAGTTGTTGCTGACCCTAACTTCCCTAAAGAACAATTCTTTGAAGAAGTTTACAAAGCTAAGTGGGGCAAATATCCCAAGGGTGATTTGTATGACACCTATATGTTAGTAAAGAACTGGCGCGATGTATTACAAAAAAGTTTATGGGTTAACAAAGGTAACCCTAATCGTGACAAACTGCGCCAAGCATTAAAAGAGATGTTAGCTGACACAGAGTCAATGGCAGTTATTGAAAAGGACAACGGTAAATATGAATTCCTAGTTGGTACACAAGTTAATGATGCTATGAAGCACTTAGAAGCATTGACTACTAAGAAAGCATTAAAGAATCTAGTATGGTGGAACAGCACGGTGTTTAAACAAAATGCTATATATAAAGACAATATTGCGAGTATTGCAAAATGAAATATATATTTGTAGCTGGTGCACCTGGAAGTAAATGGAGTAGTGTTGTTAAAAACATTTATTATAGCTCCGATATTGATCGAAGTGACTATACTGATATTCGTACCTATTATCACGATGCGTCAGGTACTATGGATTTGATGCACCTTGGGGCCTATTACGACCCAGGAATGGAGTTTGGTGGATTCTTTGATAGGTTACAAGATTTTACTAAAGAGCAATGCGAAAAAGAATTTGATAAACCATTCGACGGGAATGGAATACGCATTGTTAAAAGTCATGTATTTGCCCATCAAATAGACTATCTAAAGAAAACTTGGCCCGATTGTCCTGTTGTACTAGTACATCGTGGTAATGATGCTTGCTTGGGCTGGTGGGTAAAATGCGGTCATTTTGATATCACATATCCTAGTTATGTAGGTTATTACAAAAATTTAAAAACCATGGCAGGTATTATTCAAGATCAAAATCGAGATATATTACAGGCTTGGAACACTTTTAAAGGCATTGATGTAGATACAAATCAGCATTTAAGCAAAGCATTAAATATTACTATTCCCCCGGTTGAATATTTCCAAAATTATCCGGCTAACGATATAAAGGTAAAGGTAATATGAAAAAGAGCAGTTTTGATAAACTACGTGAAATAAGTCAGTATCATTTTGATAATGATACCATTGATCCTAGATGGGACACCGTTATTCAACTAGGTAAAATAGCACCTAACTGGGATGACGAGTTAGAACAGATACTTACAGAAAGTAAACCAGCTAACTGGGAAACACGCGGGTTTAAGGGAGAAGGCGTGTTTGTGCCTAAACCAGAACTAGAAGATGAAGAATATGATTTGGAAAGAGTTGGTATTGATCCCAAAGTAATCATTACTGATCTTGCTTGGCAACTTGGCCCTAAGTTGCAGGCTATCAGTGATAATTTTGGATTACAAGATTGTATGAATCGTATTCATGTACAGCGTCCAGGACAACTATGGCATTTACATATTGATAAATTGTACAAATGGTTTCCGGAAAAACCAGAAAGAGTACTACGAGTTTTTATCGCCTTAACCGATTGGCAACCTGGACAGTTTTGGGAATATGGCAATTTTGTTCATCGTAACTGGAAGGCCGGAGATGTTACTACATTTGATTGGCGTAACGTTCCTCATAGCACGGCCAACGCCGGATTCCATCCTAGAGTAACATTACAAATTACCGGTGTTATGACAGATAAGACTGACGACTATTTGAAAGAGTTAGCTAAGACAAATCCTCAATGAAAAAACTTTTAATAGTAACAGGTCCACAGGGATCTGGCAATCATATATTCAGCCGTTTACTAAGCCTTCATCCTGATGTGGAAGGGTGGACTGACATGTTAAACAACTATTGGGTACCTAGTGATCAGGAACCTTTTGCCGAGTATTGGGTTAATCCTGAACTATTAACTGAGGACGTATTTGAAGGTAAAGATTATTATTTTGCCAACGTCAGTTGTCCGTTCTTTTTTAATGGTACAAGGTATGTACCTAAAATTTTAGAAGTTGCAGAACGTGCTAAAAGTTTTGGAGTTAACGTGGAGATTGCTATCGTAGTTCGCGATCAAAATATAAATCGGGTCCAGCAGTTGCGTGTTCGTAAAGAACATACAACCCCTATAGCACAAAAATACTACTATGAAACTTTATTGCCTAGTGAATTTCCTGTTCATTTTTTAGATCATGAAGCTTTCTTCCTTCATACAACTCACTATTTAAAATGGGTTAGTAAAATATTAAATTTCCCCATTGCCTATGACAATCCTGATATTATGAAATTTATTACTGATGATGCTAATCATAAGTATGTATCTGCAATAGATACACATTGGTTAGATGAAGTAATACTTGCAGGTTGTCAGCCTACCAGAGAGGAACGACTAAATGGCTAAAAGAATATTGATTATGGGATTACCTGGCTCTGGTAAAACTACTATTGCTTCGTTGTTAGCAGAAAAACTTGGAGCAGATCATTTTAATGCTGATGCTGTTCGCAATCAGTTTAATGATTGGGATTTTAGTAAGGAAGGGCGTATTCGGCAAAGCCTACGTATGCGTGAGTTATGCGATGCTAGTACTGCTGATTATGCCATTGCTGATTTTGTTTGCCCATTGCCTGAAATGCGTAACAATTTTGATGCACATTATACCGTCTGGATGGACACCATACAACAAGGACGCTTCGAGGATACAAACAAGTTATTTGTACCACCCGAAGCGTTTGATATATGTATTACAGAAATGAATTCAGATTATTGGAGTGATTATATTACTCTGAATCTTCCCATTCAACAGATATCCAACCTAATTTCTTTAGATCTTCTTTGATCTCATCAGTAACTTGACCCTCGGGAACATATTTCATTTTTTCCATATATTGATCGTTCTCATCTAACTCGTGAGAAGCAAATCCCCCTGAGCCGCTACAATACCAATCAATGTAATCACCTTTTTCACGCATATCGGCAATGATGCCGCCGGCACTACGCCAAGAGCATGACCAACGCTGATCCTTTAGTATAGGCATAACATCCAACTTTTGGAACTGCATATTACACATGGCCGCATACAGGTTTTGAGCATAACTATCCGACGCCTTGACCTTATCACAGATCCATTTAGTACTACGAAGATCATACTCCAAATTGTCTTTTTGCCACTCAGGATTTTTAAGATTAGCCTCATCCTGTTCTCGCCAAGTTTTGAACATCTCAAGATAATCTTCGCTAGGTTCTTGACCTGTTTCTTTACATCGTCTGAGATAGCCTTCCTTTTGAAAGGTGTTACGTTCGGGGCTTTTATTAACGGTCATAAATCAAGTCCAAAGTGAATCACGGATTTTGATAAGACGAATCATCATTCTAAATTGTATAAATAACACTATGAATACCTTTATTGAAAAATTAAAAACAACTAATAACAAATATTATACTTGGTACAGCAACATCTGTCAACGTGCTTTATTAAGAAATTTACCAACTTTTGTATATACCGAAAAACATCATATATTACCAAAATCTTTATATCCGGAGTATTCTAAAAATAAAGATAATTTGGTAAAACTTACAGCCCGAGAACACTTCATATGTCATTGGTTATTAACTAAAATTATAAACGATCCAAAAACAATTTATGCTTTTCAAATGATGATTCCTAATAAAACATCTAACCGCTATCGTCTAAAATCTTCTACGGTTTATGAAAATCTAAAAAAACAATTTTCTAAAAATAATAAAGGATCTGTTGGAAAAACTTGGTATACTAACGGTACTGATAATAAATTTACATTAACTGCTCCGTCGGGGTTTGTTCCAGGCAGAACTTTCAGTGTAGATCACAAAAATAAATTAAAAGGTATTCCAAAAACACAAGAACAAAAACAAAAACAATCGACTGTCATGACCGGAAAACCTGGACTTACTGGAGATGCTAATCCTGCAACACGCCAGGAAGTGAGAGAAAAAATTAGCAAATCTCGCACAGGAACTACTGCATCTGATGAAACAAAAACTAAAATGAGAAATTCTAAATTAGGTAAAAAACGAGGACCTTATAAAGTTAAGTCCAAAGACCGTGTCTAACACGTATCAATCTTATCATCATTTCTTCATCCTCTGCTTCGTATTCTGCTTCAAGTCTACGCAGTTCATTATGGGCCAAATCACTTGCTCGAGCTAACTCGGGTGAATCTTTTGTGCCATCCCAACTTAACTTGCCGCCGTTTTGCAAACGACTTAGTTCGCAATAGGCAGTCCAACCGCTAGCATCGTAGGGGTCAGGGCGATTACGATATGTAGTAGTCCACCATAGATACAGCTCTTTGATTTCTCGAGCAGACAGTGCTTGCTGTGTAGGCTCTTCCTTCTCACCTTCTTCAATAAAATCTCGGTTAGTGAGTCCAGCAGCCCAATCTAAGTGAGCAAGTCCGGCTTCGGCGCAACGCCAAGTGCGCCAGCGCAACCAGCCGCTACGATACCATGGAACTGCATATTTCTTACGAGCCTCATTATCCCAAGCACAATGATGCCAAGCAGTTTCTATTTCAACAAAATCCACAAGCTCATTAAACAAACAAGGAAGGAACCGATTTCCAACGTCTTTCCATTGTCCAGGTTTAATATCTTGAGGATTTGCTGTAAGCTGATGACTACGAGAGACCCAACGATTATTAATGTAATATCTGACATCATTTAATTTGTCCGTAGGATAATGAATAAAATTTTGGATAGCGTCTAATGCATCTTCAGCTAACCAATAGCGAAAGCTGTGTTGCATTTTGGCACGAGTATTCCACTCATCCCATTCTTCACTGGTACCCATACCGAGTTTAGGAGTTCCGCGAATGTAATCTGCAAACTTTGAACAGGACCAATAATTACTTCTCATTTTATTTTCCAATAAAGGGTTTTAGATTAGGAGGAGTCCAACCTAAAGGTTTTAACACTTTTCCATCTTCACGCTTACGAACTTTGCCTGTTTCTTTATCGATTTTGGCAAAATTGGTAGCCATAACTTCTTTCCAAGCACCTTCAGCATCAAATCCTGCTGAATGAATAGCGCCGATTGTGACAACTAGTATATCGATTAAGGCATCTAGTTGTTCGACTTGATCGCCATTATTAATGGCTTGTTCGAGTTCTTCACGTTCTTCATCGATTAAAGTTACGTACATATTATACTGCGAACTATTAAACTTGTCAACACTTTGGTCGCAAGCCTTCATAAACTTATATTGATCCTTGAACGGGTTCATTTTTTTATCTTCCTGTCTTTGATGTTGTTATTGTTGGCCCTTCTGTGGTAAAGTCAATTCCAGCCATACGGCCTTCGTAGAGTCTACCATTCCACGACATATTTAATTTTACTGATTTGTTCAGTACCACAGTGAGATTTCGTTTTTCGTTGAAGTTGAGTACTTCTGCTTCTACTGTTTTACTGGTCTTTTCTTGTTTGACAATACACTTGCTACTGACTCGTGTTACTTCCATCTTTGCCCCATCTCAAATAAAATTCACTTAGTTTCTTTGCTTCAAGTTCTGCTGTTATAGCATATCGATAACCAAATGTTTCGTAACTTATTTGTCTGTGCCATTCGGGTTCACCTACGGCATGTTCCATAACAAACTTACCCTGTTCACTTTGTTTCCAATCCCACATCGGTTGCGCGGCATACAAGTCCGGATCCTCTACATCGCTCAAATAGAAACGATATACAACAACCTTATGAATTTCTTTCACAACATTGTTTTCAACTTTGAATCTCACTGATGCCATGATAAATGAAATAAGGTAATAAACTTTTCTGCATCTTTTCGATGTTTAAAATCCCACATATCCCAAGACATACGTCGGCAGTTATCCCAACTTTCTAAACGCTCAGTGGTCCACTCAACTGCACGATCTAACTTATTAGAGGGTATATTAGCAAAGGTAGCAACAGGATATTCATCTTCCACGTCAACAAGTTGTAAAGTCCAATGACCATTAAATGCTTTATGTAAAGTTGGCTTAACCATTGAAGTATCTATTTCGTCCATCCAAACTTTCACAGCTCGTTCTAATGGACCAAAATCAGTTTGCATTAGTCTTTTTCTTACGGCTTGGATATCGTCGACGTGCCTTGGGTTCTTTAATAACTAAAGGCTGATGACTGGAATCTTTTTTAGATTTTTCCAATGCGGCATGAATAGCATCGGGACTGATGTCATCGTCCTCATCATGTTGATCAAAGTCACCTTCGCTAGTTAGATCAACACCAGTCCTACGCATAAGCCTAATACCAGCATCTGGATCTTTAAATACTTCACGCAAACTACCGACATGCCCGTCCTTAGTTTGGCTAATAGTTTCCCATGTTCTTACTTCAAGCAAGTATTCGATTTCAGTCGGAACTGCTATAACATAATGAACCATATCTGGATCCCAACCTTCTTGATCAACGGCAAAAGTTTGAACAACCTTACCTTCTGTAGATTTACCATTGCTAACACCGTAGATCCAAACGGTGTCGCCTATGTTATATAGTTTCTTGACTGTCATAATATATTAGGCCGGAGCCTTTTCCTTACCTTGTGTTTCAAGAAGATCCTTTACGAATTTGATAGCTTTACTATCTCGGTCGTAAACGTATTCTTGGTCTTCGTCTTCTTCAGATCTAAGAGTGACAATAACGCCATTCTTGACCTTACGAATTTCTATGCTTTCGAACAACATGGGTTCCCTTTCGTTTATTTTGGAACTGATAGATTGTAGTTAAAGTGGAAAATACCAATATGACTTACTTCTCTACTCAATTCTTGATCGCACCAGATTTCGTATCCAGCTTTCTGTGCTTGTTGACAGAAATAGATATCCTCACCAATTTCAAGATTCAAATGTGGAACATACTCTTGTAGGTAGTGCGGTTGAGGAACTTTTTCGTAAACTTCACGTTTACACAATACCATGCCATGTGGCAATACATCAATCAATTCCATTGCTGGAGAGTTGTCTGTAGTTTGGAATTCTGTGAACTTACCGCTTGATCCCATCATACCTGTAAAGTTAGGATTTGGGAAACGGCGTCGGCGATAGTTCGCACCAACAATTTCTTTATTACGGGCTAACAGTCGCATAGGAGCATCGATGGGGAATTTCATGTCGCTATCAACCCACCAAATGTAATCAAAATCACTCTTTAGGAAGATGTCAACTAAGTTACGACGAGCAATAGTGATCACTGATCCAATGTTAAATGCACAATTAATCTTGACGCCGTTAGCAACTAGATTAGCACATGCCATAGCCAAATGCTGTGCGAATTCAGCATTAACCATTTCCATTGCTGGCACTGCAACCATAATACTTGGTGGACGACCGCCCGGACGTTGCAATACCTGCTGAGCCGCATTTGCAGTAGGAGCAGGACGTTGGGCCACTTGCTGGCGGCTTGGGATATTGAGTTTACCTTTTTTCATTTTTTACCTTTTTAGATCTTGTTAATGCTTTTGCTTTTACAGCAGGTTTTATTTCTTCAGTAACGGAAATACGACTTTCGGCGCTTAGAATTGCAAGTCGCACATCTCGAGCAAGTGCTTCGTCGTCCCATTTCAATTCTGTTCGACCGTCGGGATAGGTAGTCACTGTTAAATGACTACCTACTACTACAGTAGGTTCGGTCATAGCTTTTTCGATAACCTTACTGGCTACTTTTTTAGCTTTGGTTGTTTTAGGTTTAACTGATTCTGCTACTTCAGCA
>Ga0208871_1000005_pt1 | contig 99068 bp, 120 predicted proteins | sample CryBogCBE19Jun07_FD_184592 | JGI IMG/M metagenome (GOLD analysis project Ga0208871, IMG submission 184592) | Freshwater microbial communities from Crystal Bog, Wisconsin, USA - CBE19Jun07 (SPAdes) | ecosystem: Environmental > Aquatic > Freshwater > Bog lake | place: Crystal Bog, Wisconsin, USA...
CTGTAGGGCAAGTTGTTTGGCTCGCTCATTCATTATTTGACTCCAAAATTTGGATAGTATTCCACAACCTGTTTGATAATAACTGAACCATTTGATTCAACACATCGGCACACACGCCCGGTAGAAGGAAATTTCCTACTTACCCAGTCTGGTTGAACGGTCTCCTGTTCATCAATCTCAAATGACGCATAATACGCCAGCAAATCTTTTTCTTCCGATTCTGTTAGTTTAATCATTCTTCAACTCCAAAATGTTCTTTAATCGTTCGCACACATCCATTGGATGCACTACGAACATCATTCAAACGACTGTCATTGACAATGGCATTAGCACATTCTTTCACAATCAACTCGGCGAACTTTTCTGAAAATTGTAGCAAGCCTTCATATGTCATGGTGTCCCAGGTGTGACTGAATTCGCTATCCAGTGTCTTTCCCATAAGGGCTTTAATTCGTTCGTTCATCATATCAATGTTCCTTGTTGCGATGTATGTATTATACTGCCGTTTGGGTTAAAAGTCAACCGATTTCAACTCCATCTTAACACAAATAACATAGCCATTTTTTCATCGGGTATAGTGATAATTCGTGCCCATTTCGATGGCCCATCGAAATTCGATGGCTTTCTAACACGGTCGTAAAACCAACTATCAGTATCTAACATATTCACTCGCCTAATGTTGTCTAAGGATAGATTACCTTTACCTACATTTGTCCATAACCATTCAATACACTCTTCGGGTAAATCTTGAGGTAATTCAATCTTCATCATTCAACTCCGAAATGTTGTTTAATCTTATCTACAATACCATATGCTACTTTACGGCAATTAAAACATTCAGGTTCATTCCCTAATATGTCCTGATAGTTGTCGCCAATGTCAATACATTCCCTAACAATCAACTCGGCGAACTTGCCTGCAATAACACCTTGAAAATAAGATTTGCCAGCGTGTTCTTTACCAACAGTTTTGTAGGCAAACTCGGTTGCCTCTTCATACAGTTTTATTGCTCGTTCGTTCATTTCAGCAACCCCTTATAATATTGATATAATCCCAAAATCTGATTCCAATCACGGCTTGGGCCGCAATTCAAATGCTTTCGGTAATATTCAACTTGGCTACGGATAAACTCTTGTGTCATCATAGTATATATTATAACAGAGTTCGGGCTGTGTGTCAATTCCAAGATAATCCAAATAACACAGCATCTTTACTATTCAGAAATTCTATATATAGATACTGTTCCCAATCTGATCGTTCAAAGGCAAATCTATAATCAGTAATGTTCCGAGCATCTACCCAATCACGAACCTTACGTTCGTGCCATATATTTTTTTGTATATCACCTTTAGGTCGCGGTATCTTTACGGTGATCCATTCAGTCATATTCCGCTGAGTCGATTTGATCTTGCCAAAAGGCCCGGGCTTCGGCTTCAGTTTCGAAAGTTTCCAAAACATTCATTCCACCCAAAGGATGTGGGAACCAAACAATCCAAATATATTCAGATTCGTCGTAGGTGCAATATAGTTTAACGGGTTCGCTCATATACGCCTTTTACATAAACTTTAATGTAAACATTGTAGCATATTTTTCGTTATAGAACAAGAACTTGGTTTGCCGAGGGGCCACGGCTTCGAAGCCGTCATTATTGTACCGAGCAGGGTAGAAAATGTAGTCAAAATCAGCACCCTGTTGCCAACCCATACGCCGCAGTTCGCGAACTATTTCCACAACTTCATTGGGCTGTTTGTGTAATAACTTGACCTCGATCATAGAGATATTTAACTCCACCGTAGGAGGTATTCTGTCAAGGTCGTGTCATCGTATATTGACACGGTCATACCTTTACATTCGGCACTTCGAGTGCTACACCATTCCTCAAGTTCATGGTAGTGTTCAATCCAATAATCTATATTAGTCAAAACTATAATGTGACTTTCTTCAAAACCCAGTTCAGGACCATTGACATATTGGAACCTACGAGTTCTATCAAACAGGTCTTTCATGAGAACTTTAGAGCCAGCATGGTATATAATCGCTCATGCATGTCATAGGTATCCACAACCTTGTAGTTGTTGGCGGTTTTATGGTCATACCATAGATCAGGGTCCTGAGTTTTAATCCAAGGACCGACTCGTGGATTGACCTGAACCGTGTGCCAAGTTTCGCCATCTACTTCTGCTGTGTCTCTAATTTCAAACATAGTTCTTATAATGGCCTTGTAGGGAGGCATGACACCATCGTAGGGCCTGCGTCCTGTTATTTGTACAACACCTCTGCCTTTAAACATAGTCCGAATACTTGAGTAAGAACATAGTACGCTTCTTTTCATCGTAGAAATCCAAATGGACCATGGTGGTGCGATATTTGGTACCATACCCTACATCTTCCCCACTGGAGACATCCCTATCATGCCATTCCTCGTGCTCGCGGTCAACAAAGCCGAGGTGTTCCCGCATCTTAGATCGAATCATGGTGACACTTCGAGGATAGTCCTTGATCAATCGGTCCATTAGCCTATACCACTTTGCTTTTGTAAGTATGATGGCCTTGCTCATACTTGCCTTACCCTAACACCGAATCTTTTGTTAAGATAATCGCCGTGGCCGCTTCCAGTTTTTAGAACCGATTCTGGATCAAATATAGTTTCGTATTCTTTGAATATTTTTAAAGTCTTATCTGTGTAAAACTCCGGTAAGTATTTTTCAATATAACTTAAACAGGCTTCGGGACTAGGGTGTCCGTCTGTGTATTTTTCCAAGGAAAAATGCAACGGTTGATCCTTAATAGCAAGTTGGTGTTCCCTTATAGAAAACTTAATATCCATCATATCAAATAAATCATCTATTAACTTAAGACTAGAAGGTTCACTAGTTTCACTTCTATAATAGTTATTGTCCATGGACGGGATTATTTTGTAAGGGATTTTTTTTGCATCTAATATTGTCTTAATGACTTTAATAGAAGACCATGCTCTATCCACTGCCCAATCACTATTCCACATAGTATCAACAAATGACTTTAATGTACTATAGTCGGAATCATTGGTATTACGCATCAATACCCATTGTTCAATGTCTCCTTTGGTTAACCAAAAGGGATCTCTACCCGGATCTGCTTTTAAATATTCAAATCGACCTATACCAGTGACCATGATTAGAACAAAGTCAGTTTCGGGATTGAGCTTAAATTTAATATCACAGTCCAAAAATCTACGCATGGTCATATTATTTGATGCACCAGCAGATCCGTAGTTGTAGTATTCATCAAAGTTACCTGCAACTAAGTCAGGTACTGTAGTCCATATATTTTTACAGAAACTACAACCAAGAGCAAAAAATCTAGTATTCATTAAATGTGTCTTTTAAAACTTGTAAGGTGTGTTTTTCTTAGATTATCGAAACATTGTGTTTCGTTGGCTATAGAATCTCTATTCCATGTTGCTTGTATATAATCTAGCATTTCTTTTGATTTATCACTTAACAGGTCCGGCATATATTTTTCTACAAACTTATAATGGCATGCCGAGTTAGGATGACTATTTTCAAAGTTTTCTTTGATATAAAACGGGTGTGGACCAAAACTATCTTTTTTTTGAAACTCTAGAATAGATTCCTTAACATTTAATGCTGCTCGGATTTCTAATACTTTCCTAAAAGAATTTTTATCCAAATCAAACAGTTTATAATGCTCCATATAATGACTATTATCTATGCTAGATATAAATCGATGTTTGATTCCTTTGGCTTCTAATATAGATTTCATAGCATTAACTGCTACCCAAGAAGATTCTACAGCCCATGTACTGCACCATAGATTTTCGATAAAGTTTAGTTTACTATCAACTGTAGTATCATCGGGAGGAAATGAGCCTTTATCTTTTATTTTATTAGCCTGCTGTGTATAAGAAAAATAAATCAAATCCCCATTACAATCCCATACATTTTTAGATTTGTTATAAAAACTAAATCTACCAAAACCACTTAATCCGATTAAAACAAAATCAGTCTCTGGATTAAAATGAAACTTATGATCTGCTTGGATAAACTTATTCATTATGTAGGTATTACAAGACCCCTGTTCGGCAGCATTGTAATACTCATCAAAGTTTACTCCTATGAAATCTGGAGTAGTAGGCCAGCCGCAGTTAAAAAAACTGCAACCAAAAGCAAAAAATCTAGTCATATTTCAAAGGTAAAGTTAACATCAAATCCATTACCAGCTTCCCACGGAACATACCCACGAGGATTACACACCACACGAGTATCTCCTATCATATAATCCAAGGGATCGTGAACATGCCCATGTACCCAAGTTTTGATATTAGGATGATCCAAAATAAAATCACTTAAATCACTAACATAGCCGCCATTCATATGGTAGTCGTGTTTAAACTTTTCGTTGATACTCAAATAACTCGGACCATGGTGGGTAATAACAACAAATGGTCGATCGAGGTTGGCTTCCAGTGTTTGCTTAAAGTAAGCCAAAGTGTCCTTATGAACTCGATGTGTATGATCAGGAGTTAGTTTATGATATAGAGATTTTTCTGGGTAAAAGTTTTGAATAACCTTGTAGTCATTCATACTATCCTTAACGGTGTATACGGTAATAGGATCGCCACGATTCAAATCAGTCCACAATGTAGCACCCATAAACATAACACCATTGTACTCCACTGCTTGATTTTCTAACAATGTCACATTAGCAGGCAGAATAGCTTTTAGGTCATTATAGGTCTTATCGAACCTATGACGGTAATGCTCGTGATTACCCATGACCATAAACACTTGATCATATTTGGCACATTCAAACTCAAAGAAATCATGGCACCAATAATCTCCCGGTTCTCGATCGATGGTTTTGGTTTCGTGAAACTCGTGTTTCAATGCTCTATATTCACAGATATCGCCAGCAAGGATTAATACCTCGCCGCCGGGCATTTCTAAGAATTTAGAAATATCCAAATGTAAATCTGATACTAAATTGATTTTCATTTTATAGTTCTTTCTATAGTAGATCTATCGCTGTATAGTTTGTGTCCTCGTTCGCGAATCAGTTCTGCTGTTTCCTGTGGATATTCTTCCCATTGTTCATGCCAAAATACTTCATCTAAACTAGTATCACAATCTATAGCATAAATTTCATAGTTTCGTTGTGGATTAAATCTTGCTCTCATCAACAAATTACGGATAATACCATCCATGGGATTAGATACTCTAGGCTTCTCTGCTAGGATACGCATGGTGTTATCACGGTCAATGTGTTCATATTGACTAATGGGCACAATGGATTCTATACCATAGCAGTCCCAAGCAAAGATAAAAGCATTAGTGGTCATAGTAGTTATTATACATTCATATACTCACTGTGTCAACTTGACTTTGAGTAAATATTATGCTATAGTAAGGGATGGAAGAAGACTATCAATTTCAGGATTGGGTTTTGAAAGCACAAGCTGACGGAATCGAACGGGCTAAAAAACGTATAGCTCGAGGTGAAGATCCTGAACAAGTCTTGGAAACATTTTCCAAAATCATTACCAATAAACTTCTACACCCTATTATACAAGAAATCAAAAACTCGTCTACATTCAATAAAGAGGAATTTGAACGCAGTCGAGCGGAGTATTTTGAAAAGATGAAAGATATTGGTCCAAAATCAGACCATGTAAAGGATGACAATGAATAAGATTAAAAAAGCACTTTGGTTTAGCTTAGGTATTGTATTTTTAGGCATTGCCTATCTAGGAACTTTTGTTCCGGGATTACCTTGGTCAACACCAGCATTACTTGCTACTTGGTGTTTTAGTAAAAGCAGTGAACGGTTTCACAACTACATGCTTAATCACAAGTTGTTTGGACCATTTATCAAGAACTGGCAAAACGGGCGTGTCTTTCCTACATTGGCCAAATGGGCTATGTTCCTAAGCATGGACTTTAGCCTAGTATTAATCTACTGGCGTACTGGTAACTGGAAACTATGTCTAGGACTAAGTATATTCTTTGCCTTGATTATTCTATGGGCCTATAGATTACCCGGAAGTCGAGCAGAAGCTGAACGCAGACTAGCCGCTGGTGAGAAGCTAGGCTGGTTCAAATAATCATTCCTCGTCGTCTTCGTCGTCGGGTAATGTAGCGGCAGCAGCTTTGACCAAATAGGCAATCAGCATTTCCAAAGTATCGAGGTCATCCTCTTCGCCATATACTTTAAATCCTACTTCATTGCCATTCATGACAACATTGTAGGTTCGTTGTTCTAGTTCTAGTTCTACACTAGGTGAAGGAATATAGTTGATTGGTACTTCTGACATATTAACGCTCCCTGATTTTCATTTTAGCGTAGATGTTTTGTACACCCACAGCCTGGCGGATAGCATCCTGTAAAGCATCGTGTTTGGCACCCTGTGGCATATCTGGATCATAGCCCAGGTCAAACAAGGTACGAGTATCACGCAACTGCCAGTAGTTCCACGGCAAGGGTTTGCCTAGCTGGCGATAGATGTTTTCGATGATCACAAGGTCAAAGGTAGCACCATGACTCCAGAACGCATCACAGCCCCAAGCAAACTTGTGGAACTGGTCCATGGCATCTACTAGGCTGATGCGATTGTCAGGACTAAACGCTTCTTCCATGATCGCAGGGTCTTGCTTGCTCCACCACTCGATTGTGTTGGGATCAACTTCACGACCTAGTGCATCTTGATCATCGATATTGATACGGAAGTAGAGTTTATCACCATAGCCGTTGCCATAGGGATTGAAGTGTACAGCACCCAAACTGAGTACTGTTGCATTTGGGGAAACTGCCATAGTTTCCATATCAACCATTAAATGTTTTGCCATGTGTTTATTATACTTTCGTTCTTAGGATTTGTCAATTACTACATTTGGAAATTGAGCAATAATTAGTGGCAATATAGCAGGTGCTTGCTCATCTGTTAAATTACTTAGAATACGATTTAAAAATGCAGGCAGTACTTGGAAATTACTAGGATGGTTGATCTGTTCTTTGGTCCAACCCATGGTCTTAGCACGAGACCGAGGCACTAGGTGATCTAGTTGTGGTTCGTGCCATTCCCAATCTTCTCCACACTTAATTTTGTTCTCGCCTTTACCCCAGTCAAATTTGCGATATACGCCAACACCGTCAGTCCATCCGTCTGGTGCTTTATTGTACATCTCTTGTGCTTCTGCATTAGTCCAGTGGTATTTGCTTTTGTAGTATCCAAAAATTGCCACACGCTTCAAATCTCGAGTCTTACAGAATTCGTTAAAGATACTCATTGTGTAGTAAGTACCTTCGTCAAATCCTTTGTAAGGCTCAAGAGTCGAGATGCTTTCGTTTATAGCAACAAAGTTTTTCATTAGACCAATGCCAATTTGAATTTCTTGTTGCCACTAGGCCAAGCAGGTTCTGCCCATTTAATACTAGGAGCATACTTCTTACACACTTGGTAGATACCGTGTGCAATAATCATCTCTTCTGGAACACGACTGTTTGAGTACGATGCAGAAGTCTGGTCTTTGTAGGCATCCTTAATATTTTTGTGCAACTGTCCACCTGTGTTTTTCTTGGGCCAACGTTCAGCCAATGCTGTCATAATAGCATGATCCACTACTAGATCAGTTTCTGATAAGTTTTGATATTTCAAAAACTCCATCAGACCCCAACTGTTAGCAGTATGGAACTTACTGGTTGAAAACAACTGTGCGTTGATTGTAGTAGCACGAGTAAAATAATCTTTACCATACACAATACGATACTTGATCATATTACCGATACTAGTAAGCGTACCTGCTCGGCTACCTGATTCGACTTTTTCAATAACTTCGATACCGAGATTGCCAAACAACTGACTAAGTTCAAAACTGATTGCGTCTTCTGGCTCGCTAGGGAAGCCTGCTTCTTGTGCGGCTGTTTCACGCTGAACGCGAATACGATAGCGATCAAACTCGCTGGCTGTGAGACTGTGAATGTTCAGTGCGGCATACTGTGCCACATCCCAGAATTCTTCATCACTGGTAATGTAGTTAATTGGCACATCTTCAATACCGAGAATAATACAACCTAAAGTTCTATGCTGGGCATCATTAACAAACAAGAAACCCTTGCTATTCAGTCGCCCAACACCCGGCAATACCAAACCTGGATTGAAGCGGAAAATAATGTCTTCAAAGATATGACGCAGGAAAACATCACGTTGTTTTTCGGCATTCTTAACCAGCTTGTCTAGTGGTTGCAAATTGCTAGAATTATAATTAAGAGCCTGTGTGTTTAGTTTATTAGCGGCATCGAACAAGCTGTCATACACAGGCAAGTCAATGCCCAACAAAGGATTATCTGTACCCATCAAAACCAGTTTGTTCAGTGCAAGAACTAGAACATCGACCAGAGTAGGATGTTTGCCCAAACTACGTGTATTCACATACTCTGGAATTCGTTTAAGACGGGATTTTTGTTCTGCAAGTGATAGAGAGGACCACTTAACACGATCAGCTGGTGGACCAAGAACTTTAAACAAGTCGGCACCAAATGCTGCTACCAATTTTGGATGATAAGCCATTTCAATTTTCTTTCTGCCCGATTCACGGTGCAATAGGTTTATAAAAATGTTGTATGAATAACACACACAACACATATATTATAACACTAGAACATTGAAATGTCAATGAATTTTGGTTAAAATTAATACATTTTTTTGGGTAGCTCGTTTTCTTTTAACTTCTTAAGCCATCGGGCACGGGCCGCACCTTTTTTACGTTTACGCTCAGTGGTTGGTTTGGTGTAGAACATGTTTTCTTTCAAGATTTCCAACTTGCCAGAATCATCTACTTTCTGTTTGAACTTACGCAGGGCAACTTGTAGGGGTAGTTCTCCTACGATTATTTTAGAACCTGTAATTTTGTCTTTGTTGTTTCTACTCATTTAAATCTTTTATACCATTATGGCAAATATATTTTACTTATCACTTTTATCAATATATTACAAGATAATATAATAAGTAAGTATAACACATGTAAGGATACCCAATGAGTACAGGCAGTGGAAAACCCATGGAAGTCATTTTAAATGCCTTGCCAGAAACCCAAGCCCTTTTAGCAAGACAAGAGTTTTTAAACGCAGACTACGATAAAATTCAACAAGAACGCCGTGGATATTACGCCAGAGATTTCAAAGATGATACAAGAGCGTGTATTCCCGGACCAGATGAGTTATATTTTTCTGAGTTCTATAGATCAAACTATCTTGAAGGCAACTCGGTCATTAGAGATAGTTTTTATTCCTACATCAAACCTATCATAGAAACGGCCACAAACAAACAAATCATCAATGTAGAACTAAAGTGCTACATTATGAAAGAAGGTGGACAGTTTCGAGTACACAAAGATGCTTATAGAGCCGATATTGGATTTATTTGGTATTTGAGTCGAGAATGGAAGTGGGATTGGGGTGGATTACTGCTGTCTATCAACGATGACGCCACTGCTAGTGTGACCATGCCCGTATTCAATCAGTTGGTTATCATGGATCACTTGGGAGGACAAGTTCCACATTGTGTCACTCCCGTCACACAGTTTGCTCAAGAACCCCGCATTATGCTTGTGGGATTCCTACAGTCTACTGGCTTTTAACCTGCTCGTTGTCAAATATCATTATGGCTGGACTAGTTCCAGCAATAGTGTCTTTGTTAATAACGATTTTAGATAATCCCCTATTGGCCAGATTAATAGCATCAAACTGGTAAGGCAACAGGGTCTTTTCAATAATGTTTTTCAATCCACGAGCATTGGTTTTAAGTTCTTTGGCTCGTTCAGCAATCTGTGTTAGGGCAGATTCCTCAAACTGTAGTTCAATACCATCCAGTTCAAACATGTATTGATATTGTTTAATCAAACTGTTCTTGGGTTCTTTTAGTACACGGACCAAATCTTCAACGCTTAACTCGCTTACATTGGACATTAGGCCAAAACGACCGATAAACTCAGGAATAAATCCGTATTGAATAATGTCTTTGGTTGTGGTTAAACTGTAATAATCTGTGGCATCGTCTTTAGATTTAATATCACTGTGAAATCCTACACTACGACTATGAAGACGTTTTTCAATAAGTTTATCCAAACCTACAAAGGCTCCGCCACAGATAAACAGAATACCTCGAGTATCGAGTTCTTGCATGTCACTGCCAGGATGTTTACGTTTTCCATTATATGGAACTCGCATAACACTACCTTCGATCATTTTAAGTAATGCTTGTTGTACGCCTTCCCCGCTGACATCTCGAGTAATGCTTGTACTTTCGCCTTTACGGGCAATCTTGTCAATTTCGTCAATATAAACAATGCCACGTTGGGCTTTTTCAACATCTCCATCGCTGGCATTAAGCAACCGCAGTAGGATACTTTCTACATCATCACCCACATATCCTGCTTCAGTAATGCTAGTAGCATCGCAGATAGCAAATGGTAAATCCAAATACTCGGCAATCTTACGCACCAACATGGTTTTACCACAGCCTGTGGGACCTAGTAATAACATATTGGTCTTTTCTAACTGTACGTCTTTGCTAGGATTATTGATACGTTTAAAGTGCTGGCTAACTGCTACACTTAGACTAATCTTAGCATCATCTTGCCCAATAACATATTCGTCAAGGAAATCTTTAATAGCGGCAGGGTTTAAACGTTTGGTACTGTCTGCTACCTTCTTAAATTTTTCATCTTCTAGAATATCAACGCATAATGTAATACAGTCATTACATATAGCGGCATGTTCGCCCACAATGAGTTTTTCAACATCTTCTTTGCTTTTTCCACAAAAGTCACAGCAATGATTAGTTGTTTGTAGTTTGTTTGTCACTGAAAATACTTTCTAAAAATTGTTCTACAGTATCAACACGTCTTGTATTGATGTGAGCATATACTTCGGCCAATGCGCTATTATCTGTTCGATAATAAAATCCAGGTTTGCCTAGTACATGTCCGCTTAACGATTGTGTAATATAATTTACATAATCAATGTTAATATACTTATATTCGCATCGGTTGGCCGCATACAAAAACCAAGTTGAGTTATTTTCATTATCATAAAAATATAGGTTAATATTTTCATTTAGGTCGTGTTTACCCAACCAATCACTTACTGCTGTTTGTTCTTCATCAGTTAAATGTGCTAGTAGGATACTAAGATTTCCAGTTTCATAAAAATCTGGAGGGGTGATTAATGTTATTTTTGTTGACATTACTGTCCTTTTTGTAATATAGGGTGCCAGGGCAAGTATTTTTTATAATATTCTATTTGCAAATCAACATAATGATAATAACGTTTTTTCATATTATCATCAAATGTTTTTTGTGTAATATTTTCAAGAGAAGAAATAACCGTTTCCGGGTCACTTATAATATCTGCAAAGTTTATAAAAAAATATCTTTCCCTTATATTGGTAGGTAGTCTTTTATACCAGTTTTGACAAGCATCCGGATCTGTTAGTTTAAAATATTCAGGAATACCTTTTTCTAAATATTGATCAATATATTCTGAAGCTTGGTCAGGGGAGATTAAAACACCGTGATCTATAACTTCTATACCAAGCTGATCAAGATAAAATGCAGGATCCTGCTTCCAAAAATGATTTAGTTCAACAGTCTTATAGTCTGCGGGATCTACTGTAATGACCACTACTTTAAAATTAGGAAAATCTGAAATAATATCCTGATACATCGGTATACCTTCACCGGGAAATCCCAAAGATTTATAAGTGTCAGTATTTGAAAAATTAATTTCTTTCCAAGGCGGCCATTTTACTGTTCTGCTTGTATGTACATTATCTAAAATATTATCAAACTCATTGTGGTAAGTGGCAAAATTACTGAAAGAAGTATTATGAGATTCGTAGTCTATATCAGGAGATAAATCATTTATTAGGTATGTAATCAGCGTGGCAATAAAATGTTTGCTTGCTCCATTTACAGAAGAAACATAGATAAAATTATCAAGCATATTGTTTTAATATAGGATGCCAGGGTATATGTTCTTTATAATGATCCAGCTGAATATTTACATATTGGGCATACGTATCTAAAAGATTTTGGGTAAAAACATTTCCACTAATTTCTTCTAAAGTTTCAATGACTAGTTCCGGGTTACCCACAATGTCAGAAAAATTTATTAAAAATACTTTTTCTTTAGCGTTAGGTCGCAATGTACTATACCACGATCTTACTCTAGAGTCTAAGGTATTAAAGTAATGACCTGGATAATGTCCCTTATCTAGACCAATACTGTCTTTAACAATCTGTGTTACTTTATCAATACTATATTCTTTCCTCCAGTCAAAGAAACCATTTCGGCTATTAAGATCATCAACTTCTTCTTGATTTAGGTACAGTCTTATGTCTAATTTCCATGCATGATTCAAATCAACAAATAATATATCTTCGGGTTTTACTGTAATGTATAACACCTTTCCGTTGGGAAATTCATTTAAAAACTTTGTCAAAGGCATGTTGATGGCGCCGCCGGCAAATGCCATTATTCGACATGGACTATTGTTTTTAAATGTTATTTTGTTCCAATACTCTACATCACCGGGAACCCCAAACCAACCTAAATTGGTATGCTCCTCCATAAAACTACAAGCTTCGGTATGATAGTCGGCAGTTGTTTTTCTAGGATCGAAAGGAAAATCTATATTATTTGCAGAATAGGTTAATATGGTCGATATAAACTTTCCACTGGCACCGCTGTTAGATATAACGGGAATAAAATTATCAGGTTTTCTGTACTCAGACATGCAGATGGTGACTCATATATTATATGAGTATTTATCCTGGTATCGGCCAAGAAGAGGGATCAATCTCGTTCGCCACGCATCTATTTATTACCTACGCATGTTTGCCGCATCAATTGCTTCCTGTTGATTGAACACTGGCTGAAGGCAACTCTTATGAACAATAGTCACACCCAATACTTTAGTACCGGTGTATACTTTGTGAACGGGGGCAGTTGAGCCGCCCGGGGTTACTCTGCTAGGTAGATCGTTACTAGTGGTACGACCAACAGGAGTAGACAAGTTATATGCCAAAGGTTCGGCGTCCATAGCACGGCGACGTTTCTTGTCCTCGGCTTCTACATTCCACTTTTTCTCTAGTTCTTTCCAACTTGCTTCAAGTTCACGAGCCTTACGTGCTTCTTCAGCATTACGGAATTTGACTTTACCCTTTTTCTTACCATTAAGACTAAGAGAAGGATGATGTAGATGCATTGTCATTGTATGTCCTAGTGTTTACAAACAGTTACTATTATACTATCGTTTAGAATTTTAGTCAATAAAAAAGGCTACCTAAGTAGCCTTGTTTTGAATCAGTATTACTGATTAGAAGTTGTGTTGAATACCAACTGCAACTTCACGAACATCACCAGTAGCGACCTTGAAGTCTTCCTTGATGTAACGTGCTTGCAATGTAGTACGTTTGCTCAAGCTGTAGTTAGCACCTAGTGCAAAAGCCTTCAAGTCGTTGTTAGCAACGCTCTTGTCGTCTTTCTTACCATAAGTAGCCAAAACGCTCAATGCTTTAACACCTGGAACAACTTGTGTTACACCAACAGTTTCGCCGACTGATTTGACATTAGCAACTGTATCTTTACTATACAAAGCAAGAACAGTAGTACCAGTAGGAGCAAATGTGTACTTGCCTGCAACTTGTGTAGTTGCATTACCAGCATAGTTGTCCAAACGGTTTACAGACAAATTAGCACCGAACTTAGCAACTTCAACGCCATATGCTTGAGTTGCTTTTGCAGTAGTATTGCTTTCTGCTTGTTCAAAACGTGCAGTAACACCAGCAATTGGAGTAGCAGTCAAGAAAACTGCATTGCTCAATCGTTGGCCTTGTGTACTGTGAACAACATTGGTTGCTGACAAGTCAAAGTTACCGAATGTATCGTAGTTATCTAGTGTGCGACCGATAACTTGTTTACCGTGACCTAAATCAACAGAAAAATAGTCATTGCGTAGACCAACACGACTTTCACGATCACCTAATGCTGTTGGAGTAGCAGTAGTTGTTGAGTGACTTGCAGTGCCTGGATTTTCTGCGTTAAGATTGGTTTCAACGATAAAAGTTGCTTTCAAACCAGCGCCCAAATCTTCAGATCCTCGGACACCGAAACGGCTGCTATCGTTGTAACCTTGTGTAACCGCAGTTGCAGTACCAAGTTTGTAACTATTTACATATTCATTCAACTTGCCATAGACTTCAACATTGTCGCCGGCAGTTGCCAAACCTGCTAGACTGAACAAAGCAGCCACTAATAGAGATTTCTTCATTTTTTAAATTCCTTAATTAAGTTAAAAATAAACAAGTCATTAAATGACTATGTGTATATTATATAGCATTTCTACTAATATAGTCTATAGAAATTGGGCAAAATTTGTTCATTTTAACCCAAATGTAACAGTAGATTAAATACTATATATGAATTTAACTCGAATAAGACAAACTACTACCGATTTACACATTATAACATATTTACCAGCAACTGGCGGAAATTTTATGACAAGATTATTTTCATTGTCAGATAATGTCAAGATGCCATGGAAACAAGGTAGTTGCGGTTGTTTACCTGTTAATTCTACTTTTGAAGAAAAATGGAAATGGTTAATATTCAAAGAATCCCAAGTTAAGAATTGGGGGCAAGAAGCACATCTATTGCCATTCGGGGGTAATATATTAAATGATTACGATATCCCCGGGGGAAAAGAAAATAAAAACCTTGTAATATGTAAACATTTTGCTGGTTGGAAACTAACGTGTAATTCTTCATTTAGGTTTACTGATACTAATATAAATGAACATCACTATTATATTAAGGTGTCAGAAGAAAACTGGCATTTTATGAATAGATATATGCATTTGGAAATTAGTCCGCAAGAGAAAGAAGACTATGATTGGGTATTGAGTAATATAGATATTAAACCGATAGATTTAGATTTAATGTTAACAGGCGATAATGGGTTTTTATCAGAATATAAAAGAGTATGTGCAATCATGAATCTAGGGCCAATACCAGATGATAAGGCCCTAGAGTTTTTTAATAACTGGAGATATCTAAGAGTTGATAATCCAGAAATCGATCGTAATATGAATAGTGGTTAACTATTCAATACTTTAGCCACGCTGTTAATCACTGCGGCAATACGACCAATGTCACGAAGGTTTTCTACAGAGTAGCCTTCCTTCTTCAATGTTTCGTAGTGTGCTTTAACGCAGAACTCACATTTTCCAACAATACTAGCGGCCAAACTAAATGCTTCAAAATTGCTCTTAGTTGTGCCGCCGTGTGTAGCGATGGCGTTCATACGCAGTTGGGCAGGCAAACCCGTTAAGTTTGCGTCATCGGCCATTTCAACATATGGGTACCAACTGTTTGTCATTGCCATAATGCTTGCGGCAGTCATTGCTGACTCAGCAAATACAGGAGCATCTGCTAACAATACAGCTAATAACTTACCGTTGCCGGTAGCAGCCAAAGCGGCTACAGCACAGCCCATAGCCACATCCTTGTCCAATGTGCTACGAAGCAATACAGCATCAATGTTCAAACGAGCATCTTTAGCATAGTCAGGCAATGCGCCTTTTACTGAATCAATGAATGCCATATTATGCTCCTAGAGTTGCGCCACCAACGGTACGGTTACAAGCACAAAGTTCACCAGTTTGAAGTGCGTCAAGAATACGCAAAGTTTCTTCTGGGCTACGACCTACATCCAAGTTGTTGACGGTAACGTGTTGGATTGTGTTGTCTGGATCAACAATGAATGTTGCGCGAAGTGCCGCACCTGCTGGACCAAAGAATACACCAAGTTGTTCAGCCAAACTCAACTCACCACGCTGTGTATCAGCGAATTGATTGTGTTTGATATTGATCAAGTCTGGGTGGCTCTTTTGCCAAGCAATCTTACAGAACTCATTATCTGTTGAACCTGTCAACAATACAGCATCGCGGTCTTCGAAGTCTTGATTCAACTTGTCATAGGCCACAATTTCAGTTGGGCATACAAATGTAAAATCCTTGGGATAGAAAGCAATGATCTTCCACTTACCTGGGAAACTTGTTTCATCAATGTTGAAGAAAGCATCTTCTGGTTGTCCTGGCTTAACGCCTGTAACTACGAAATGTTCTAGTTTATCGCCGATTGTTTTCATATTTCCTCCTGTGTGTATAATGAAAAACTTTAACTCAGTGTAAACACTGATATATTATTGTAATAGTATTTACTACCTAGATCAAGCATTTTCATAGGGTTTTCCTATGAGTGTATCTATGACTGAAATAGGAAAAATTTATTGTTCTTCTTCAGGCGGTAATCCGTTACTGTGTTTATCGTTAGGAGTATCAGCATCCTGGAACAATCGCTTTTCCTGTGCGGTTAGTTCTTTGAAAGTTTTTCTAGGATTACCGCATAACATACATTTTGGATTACCGCAGTTCATAGCATGATGTTTGGCAAACTTATGTGGTTCTTTTACTGCCATACCGTGTTCTTTGGCAATTTTAGTTTGTTTTTTAACAGCGTTTTCGTCTTTTTGGAGACGTTTGCTGTGTTTGAATTTATCATCTTCGGTGCTCATATTACATCAAACTCCAAACTTTACCACCAGCATCGCGGTAGTAGTCGTCGTTGGCATTGACTGATGTTTCTTGACTATCTACCGGATCAATAACATACCAAGTAGCATCTGGAAGTTTCTGGAAGGCATAGATAGTGCCCACTGTAGCTATTTGATTGGTAGTAACGGTAGTTGTCACTGTAGTTTCAATTTCACTACCATCATCGATATCATAAATCACTTCTTGATCCCTCCGAAAAACTGCTACCATCAGCACAAGTATAAAAAGGAAAAATACCAAAGACCAAATGAACAACATATTAAATCACCATTCCAAATAAAGCAATTAACAATACTACCACCAAAAATCCACCCATGGCATAGCCAAAGACTTCCACTGCTGTAGGTCCAGGTTTCTCGACATAGATAACCTGTGGTTGTTGTGGTTGTGGCTGTACTGGTTGTTGAGCACCGGCATCAGCAGGAGCAGGTTGCGCTACCATGGGACCGTTTTGGACGGGATTGAACTGTCCGCCGGCATAGGTTCCTACCAAATAACCATTTTGATTAACCACTCGACCATCGGGATACAGAACAGCATTATTGTAGTACGCACCGGGACCTGTGTACATTACGGTACCATATGGATGCATCATACTGCCAATAATTAGTCCAGTCATCAATCCGTTGTTATAGTGATAACCATAACCCCAACCACCATAGTAGCCACCGGGGCTAACATAGCGACTTGTATAAGTTCGATTTACTGCGGTAGTGGTTGTGCGAGTAGTAGTCTGTGCAGGGGCACTAAAACTACCTTTTTGACCAGGAGCGGGCGCGGCGCTAAAACTACCTTTCTGTGGGCTAGGAGATGCGATAGGATGAACAGGGCCAGGGGAACTATGTGGCACACTCGATGGAGTACTAAAACTGCCACGACTAGCCCCACCTTGGCCGGGTTTGGCATTAACTGCGCCGCATAGTGCGATACCAAACATCACTGCTAAAAGAGTCTTTTTCATAAGAACCTTGTTTGTTAAAGTAAAGTTAGTATACACAAAAAGAAAGGGCCCGTCAAGGCCCTTTCTACTATTTTGGGTAATAAGGTATAGTTACCTCACCTTGGCTCAAGCGGCCATGGAATATTGTGAATCGTTTGCGATTACTTTTTGCGTGTCTTCGATCGGGTCACCCCAATCCTAACGGCTTCTACATTGCCGGACTGTCCATTTCATTACTCTTGACCCTGTCGAAAACCAGGTCAGGCCCATCATAAACACACTCAAATCTGAAAGGTATCGGCTGTGCCGCTATGTGTCTATAACACTACCACTTGGGACTTAAACCCACATGTGTTTATGGTGGACCTGGCGGGAGTCGAACCCGCGTCCAGAATCCTTTTCTGTCAACTTCATACAGTCTTACTATTGAGATTACTCTCAAATCTTACCCCAACTAATCTTCATCCAAATTCTTTCATGAATATAATAATCTAATGAAAGAATCAAATGTAGGAAAGTACTAAATCCAGTTGATTCTGAAAGATTGCCTGTATACATATAAGATAACAAAATTGTCAACATCCAAGCACTAAGTCTATATGTGATACTTCTTGCTAATGTTCTTTTATGCGATTCCATTATACTGGCGCATTTGGGGGAATTAAATTATAATATTTTAATATGCAAACAACCACAGCGAGTATTGCTGTAAAAGTGACAGCATATCTACTCCATTGTTTTTGTTCTTCTTCAAATTCAGGTGTATTCATTCTTTCCCATTCTTCTGCAAAAGTACCCCATCCATATTCTGGAAGCGGTTTCAATTTGGCACCAATACAATTCTTTGAGCATTGATCTGCGAATCAAAAATTTGCTCGTAGTGATATCCGTATGGTGGAGGAGGCAATGTTGGCTGCAGAACAAATACCGGTTGTGGTTGAACATAAACTGGTTCGTTTACAATGTAGGGATAGGGACGAGCTAATTCAGCACCGATAACAACCCCTGCTGCCAATGGCACCCAACCACAGCCTCGGCATCCGCCACGATAGTAACCACCGTGATGCCACTCGTGAGCATTAGCATTAAATGTTGCTAGAACTGTGAACGCTACTAAAATCGATGTTATAATCTTCTTCATAATAACTCCCTATATTATCAAACACATAAAAATGCCAAGTACGATTAGGTTTATTTCGATATACTGTATATGTTTTATTTTTTAATCTTAGTTTTAATGATCTAAAAAATCGACAGTTAATATATTCAAACTTTTTCATATTATTGACCAAATGATTGTGTAAACACCTGTCCACGATAGTTAAAGGTCACAGTTGAACCTTGCTGAATAGTAACCGGAACATATCTGCAGACTTCACGCACTTCTGCTCTAGCACCGTCGCGACCTGCTTCGTTACCAATCGCACCACCAATAAGAGCACCAGCAATACCGCCAACTAGTCGATCATTGCTATTGTGACCCAATGTGCTGCCAATCGCACCACCGGCAATAGCACCAATTGCGGTGTCACCTCGGCTGTTATCACGAACTACTTCACGCTGTTCACATTGTCGTTGTTGAACGGTGACATAACGGGGTTGAACGTTGACCACTGTGGCAACTTCCTGTGCTAGGCATAGACTGCTGGCAAAAATCAAAAACATCGATGCGGTGACTTTTTTCATATTGAACTCCAAAAATAATTGACAGACTTCCCAGGGCGTGTAGAGCCTCTGCCGAGCCTGAAGTATCTAAACTACTGCTATCCGCTACGCGAACTTGCCCCTGCGAAAGCATATATATTTATTGTACGGTATTTCTAACTAGTTGTCAAGGGGTATTTTTTAATGTACAAACAAAAAACGGAATATGTATCTTGGGCAAATGAAAAGTAATCCCAAATATTTTCAATATTCTCTCAACAAGTTGTATAAACTTAATCATCAAGTTCATCACAAAGTTGTTTAGCCAAAGTTTAATATCGTTTATTATTTTATTAAAATCCAGTTCAGGAATCTTCATATGTATATTCAATGGGAGTTTCCAATCAAACGGATTTCCAAATATTGGTAGTTTAAACTTATCTATTACTGATAATATTTCAGCAATAGTAACTTGTGCTTTCTTTAAAACTTTTTTGGCAAATTTTTCAAGAAGATTTTTAATATCATTTAAACTAGGTGGATTTGACAAATAATGTAATACTGTTTTTAGAAGCTGGGCTATTGCTGTTTTCCAAAGATTATATAAAACAAATCCATTTTTTACTATCGAATCATAGATTTTTAAACCTGTTTGGATTAAATCTATAATCAGTCTAATCTTTCTAGACAACTGATCCCATAAACTTGCCACAATGTGTTTGACAATGTATTTGATTAGTTCCGATGGACTGTTTAGATTTTTAAACAACGGAAAAGGAATACCCAGTAATCCAAAAATCCTTTTAATCTCTGCTAGAAACTTATCATATGCGTTTTTGAATTTTGCCAATAATTTATTAATGATTTTTTCTATAACGCAGGTAATATCTGGATTGAATAAATCACTAATGTGTAAATCAAACACAGGCAATTTTAAATCTATCACACCTAGACCAAATCTTTTAAGTGCTTCATATAAAGCATATAACACATTCCATACAGGTTGATATGCTGCCTGCATGGCATAGTTGTAAACCCGACTAGCAGTTTCTTTAGCATCGTTTTCTGGATTAATAATGCCTGTTTTTACACAGCCGCCCATACAAACAATAGGAACATATACACCAGTAACTGTGGTCGAAGTAGTTGACGCAGGGTAAGCCTTGGATAGACCATCAGCAATAGCCTGCATGTTAAACCCATGAATAGGATCTAATATCAAAGTCGACGGAGTTAAACTGGATTCAATGGACATATTATTTTAATGCGATACCTGTTGTACCTTGAATATATTGATCTGCGGCATCTTGTTTACTAGCGCTGATTGCCATGACATGTGTCTTGCTTAGTGTAATAAACTCATCACTACCCAGAATCATCCAAGGCATCATTCCCAGTCCTTGTGCGTTCATGGTCAATGCCAATGGGCGATTGATTTTGATAGTGGTGTCAGTTTCTTCTTCAAACCGTGCAATGATTTCATCACTGTTGATCAGTTTCAAACTAACAACATCGCCCGATTTATAACCTTTATTAATTAGTAACATAGTTTCCTTCTTTATCTATTTCTTGCCAACTATAATCGCCTAGGTATTTAACCCTTGCAAAATATTCATAATCTACTGGTGGACCTGATGACCATTCATCGGGCCCTTGTAGACATAGTCTTGTAAATTTATGCCTAGTATCATAGACCAGCCAATAGTTTTGACCATGCGAAACTTGAAAGTCATATTTTGCTGCGTGTACAGCATCAGTTATTTCCAGTCTACGTTTGATTTGATTGGCTTGACGCTGCAATACTTCAACCATTTCCATTATTCTATCATATTCCTGTTGAGCATGTAGACGTGCTACATTCAGCATTACATCTTTTTGCTTTTCAACAGGAACTAGATCAAATTTAGGACCGCCCGCTTCTGTAGCGTAAGGAGTAACATTCCTATTAAAAAACGGAACAATTAATCCTCCTACTTCTACATCATAGCTAGATCTGCCTTTGGCAGAATTAGTGTTCTGTGTCATCCTTTGTTGGCATTGTGCACAATGCTTCTAAAGTTTTATAATGTTCGTAGGCCTTTTGTAATGCCTCAAAGTGTTCAAGTTTTTCTGGATCAGGAACCAATATGGCCAACCGACTTTCAATGGTCTCTAGCATATCTCCTAGACTGCGACCCCTCCACTTGATATCGCCTTCGAAGTTTGCATCACCGCTGACTTCCAGGGAACTCTTGGGATTAAAGCCAGCTGAAGATATTGTATATGGACCAGAATTTCCATAATTTGACCAAGAAGCTCCGTTAGCACCAGCACTGGTTAATATTGATCCAGAACTTCCTGTTGCACCTGTACTTATAGTAATGTTGCCGCTAGGCATATTCCATAGACTAGATAAACTAGACAAATCCAAAGTAGTCAATGCCGGGAGTTCTTGACTTTCAAGTCCCGGAAACTCTTCAATCTCTTGGGCAATAATGCCAATTGATGGTTTATCATCAAACTCAACTTCAAAAGAATTTACCTTTTCTAAGGCTTCTTTGAGTTTATCAAGTTCTTCTTTAGTCGCCATATCCGCCAGCCGTTTCCTCAATGTATTTTTTGAGTTCGGTAAAGCCGCCAACTAGTTGGTCATTAATAAAAATCTGTGGAACAGTACGTGCTGTTGGTACTGCTTCTAATAGTTCTTCTTTAGTATAGCCGTCACCGATTTTCTTTTCCTCGTAGGGAATACCACGTTGCTTTAATAATGCCTTTGCCTGATCGCAAAAGGTACAGTTATACTTACTCCAAACAATAGCCTTTGTCATAATGTTATCTCCTTTTTAGTTATTAAGTTTAACAGTTTTTCTTTGTATTCGCAATTTGTTAATAGTTTTTTAAATGCTTGTTCATTGGCATCTAACTTATCTCTATATTTTTTTACTAAAAACGCATGTACTGCATTATTTGTTTTTAGTTCTTCTTTTAATGTTTTTAAATAGTTTATTGATCGTTGTACACTACGCATTAAAGGAAACTCTGATTTAAACATAGTAAGACGTCCTAAATTATCATAATCAAAATCGTCATCTTCTGTATCATAAAACTCGCTATTTAAAAACCAAAATCCTTTTTCGTGTAACCATTCAATACCTTTACTTATTCCCATGTATATGAAAAATATATCAGCACTTTGAAACGCTATACTTTTAACAGTTTTTTCTGAGAATAAAAATCGTTCAGTAACTACAGCACCAGTTTCAAACACTATATTTGCAACAGATGAGTTATAATCAGTGTAGGAAGATATATGCATCTGTTGCCACGACCATCTATCTAGTAGTTGGCCACTTATGCTAGAAGTATATGGAGTTTCTGTTTTAAAAATATGAATATCTTCGGGGTCAACTTTTGAACGAAAATACTCTATTGTTTTTTTTCTAAAAGGTTTATAGTTATCAAATCTATTGTACACTCCCACAAGGTGTTGTTTTTCTTTATTAGGATAATAGTTCAAATAATAAAACCCAAACGCATGATAATGCAAATAAAGATTAATTGAATAATCTACAATACATCTAGGATTTTCAGATTGATTTATTCCATGTGGATAAATGAAAATTGTATTGGATCTTTCTAACAGGCTTTTTATATACTGCATATTAGTAGGATGCTCTGCTTCGTCATCTTGCCTGGAAAATATAAAATAATCTATATCATTTTCATATTTTTGAATAATATGAAAGGCATCAGATGACACAGGCATTACCATGAGTTTTATATCACAATAGTTTATGTCGTCTAAATTTTTACTAAAGTGATAACAATGTCCACCTTCCTTAATTTTAAACTTGTTAGGATGGTATATTTTACTGGACGTGACAAACGCATCCAGCATCTCAATCTCCCCATTGGTTAGGGGATACAAGAAAGGCGTTAATATATCATCTCTAACAGACGGGCTGGTAACAACACCGATATTCATTACAATCCCTATTATAGATCGGGCAACTCGTCGTAACTAACATTATCGCTCATTACTCCGATAACATAGTTAGTAGATTCATTTTCTTGCAATGCTGTTTGCTTTTTATTGATGTTAACGTGTTTATTAAACCAAGGAACAGGATTACTCTTAGGATGATCTTCTAAATATTTAATTCCTATTTCCTTCAGTCGTGTAAATGCTGTATAATCCACAAAGTCTTTTAGAATAGTAGCATTAAGACCGATCACAGGACCTTTTTTGAACAAGTAGTCAGCCCATGCTTTTTCTTCTGCAATAACTTCTAAGTACATGGCGTAGACTTCTTCGGCACATTCTTTTTCCAGTTCTGCAAAGTCTGCATCTTCTTTGACTGTTTGATTAATAATCCAAGCAGTCCACTCTGCGTGTAATAATTCGTCTTGTAAAATCAAACTAATAATGTTACCATTGCCAATGTAGATTTTATTTTCCACCATGGCTAAACTAGTAGCAAAAGAGACCATGAATCTCAGTGCTTCGAGTGCGTAACTGGCCTGCAAAGCCAACCAGATAGCACGTTTATGTTCCATTGTTGAAATTTCTTCACCCAATTCTTTGCGGCAGTTGAGTTCGTGTAACGCTTCGTAGTATCTACCGATATTAGCAGCCATGCCCACAATTTCTTGTGTATCATGGATTTTATTGAATTCTTCTTTGGGTACACCATAAACATTCCTAATAATGTGACTGTAGCTCTTTGAATGAATATTTGTTTCAAAAAAGCTCCAGTTGCTGATCAATGCTTCTAGCTCAGGGATAGATACCACTGGGCCAAAAACTTGATTCGGTGCACGACCTTGAATACTGTCCAAGGCTGTTTGTCTTAGAAGATTGCTAGTAAAGATATGTTTAACAGCATCACTAGCATCCTTATGATCCATTTTGTCTTTGGTAAGACTGATTTCTTCAGGAACCCAAAAGAATCCCCGTGCTAGTTCTTCAAACTTAGCAATCTTAGGATGACGGAATTCCTCAAATCTCTGTACTGTAACAGCACCATCTAAAAACATTCGTCGTTTTAAGTAGTTAGGTGCTACTGATAAATTATATTGTTCTTTACTCATTTTTAACTGCTCCAAACGTATCCTCTATCTTCAGAGAGATAGTAGTGTTCATATGTATATTGGTGTTCGATTCGAGAAGGTGCCGGTAACATTTCCCCTGTGGTAATCAAAGAATAAATTGAATCAGCAACTATTTTAGCCGTTTCTTCAGTTAAGTGATTAGCCATAGTATCTGGACTTTCTCTTAGTTTGGTCTTACCGTCATAACTCCAAGGCTCGACCATTCCCAGACTCTTTGTTTGTATATGATGATATTGAGATAAATGTCGCTTAAACTGTTTACGTCTTTTTTCATCGCTATACATAAAATCTTTTTCTTTTAAATCACCCGATGAAATAAAAACAACTTTAGGATCTAGTGATTCAACATGTTTTAAAATCAACTCCCATGTTAGAATCATATATTCATCGTCTGCTACAATAAACCAACCTCTTAGATATTCTAAAGTTTCAATAGCAGTATTGGTTAGTATGTCTTTATTCATTCTAATCATTTCTTCTACATTGTGTATGCTGTTTGGACGAAACATTTTTGTAGTCCCATCCTTATGCATCAATGGTAGTTCTCTTGAATAGTTTTCCCAATGTGTGACTACAAAAACATTAAGGTCAAAGTTTTTGTAATTCTTTAAAAACTGTTGATAAGAATATAATAAAGAACTACCACCCTTGGCAAAAGATTGCGAATAGTCAGCGTTCATTTTTCTTGCCAAAACTTTTGTCCAAGAAATATCGTGGCCGCTTTCGGCAAAACTATTTCCGTAATATGCTATTCTCATAATTTAATCCATTCGTTATCTTCTACAGGAATCCATCCGTTCCTAAAATACTTCACCATATTCATATAAGGACCGATAACTTTTGAATCATTAGTATAACATTTATTGTTCACTAATGTATATAACTTACAATAAGATGGCTTGCTATTTTCTGTCCATACTTGATAAATCGTACCTGCTTGTTTCCAAACAGATTTAGAGTAATCTGTTGCTCTGGGATGATTCCATGGCTTAACACCTGCACACGGGTTGTTACTTTTCATTCTTTCAGAAATTTGTTTTATAGTATCTTCTGAAAAAATTACATTAGTTTTATATCCTGTAACGCCTTTATTCCATGGACCGTTTAATTTTGAAGGATTATTTGGTCCCTGCATATATTCAGAATACTGCCGTTTCAACCACCCATATACTTTGTTGTTGCGTTGCTGATCTTTGTTTGCTGATACCATAAACATAGCGGCTTTGACTAGACGTATATTGTTAGGATGTATTTTAACTAATAGAAGATGACACAAATAATGTTCTTCTGGTGTTAGCGATACTAAGTTAGTTACGTCATCTGTTCCTCCAAGGCATCTCGGAACAATATGATGCTTTTCACTATATCCTTCTAATATTCTATGCTGTCCTCTCCTTACTATATTATCATATATCTTTTGGTAATTCATATAAGTTTTCTGCAAAACTATTTATCATAGTTTGCAGAAAACTTATAGTTTACAACTTGCAGGCTTCGCAAGAATCATCTTCCAGTTCAGCATATACTGTAACAGGTTCAGCTGGCACTAATCTATCACTTTGAGTATTTAAAGAAGTCTTTGCACCTACTTTATTGATCAATGAATAGTACATGGTCTTCAATCCCCACTTACTGGCCAGCATTAGATTCTTAGCAATCAGTGTGCCAGGAACTTTACCGTCCTTAAAGTGTGCTGGATTATAGAATGTATTTGTGCTTAGACTTTGGTCAATATAAGCGGCTAACACAGCACTGGTTTTCAAATAGTCAACACAATCGGTTTGGTCCCACATCAGTTGATAGCGGTTCTTTAATCTACGATAGTCAGGAACTACTTGCACGAATGAACCTGCTTTGGATTCCTTAACACTGATCAACTCCATGGGCATCTCAATACCATTAGTAGAGTTTAATACAACGCTACTGGACTCCACCGGAGCCACTGCCATTAAGGTAGCATTACGAATACCATATGTTTTCATACGTTCACGCAACGGTTCCCAATCCATACTAGGTGTGAAGTCTGTTAGTTCATCAACACCTGCGCTACGACGTTCCCAAGGGAATACTCCCTTACCGTAGTAAGTGTATTCGCTACGCTTACAGGCCCCTCTTTCTTGGGCAAGTTCTACACTAGTCTCGGTAAGGTAGTATGCTTGATGTTCCATCCAGCGTTTGACTTCTGCTAGAGCTTCTGCTGTGCCATATTTGTAACTACGACGGGCATGCCAAAAAGCCAAATTAGTAATACCAACACCCAGGGGTTCAAAATCTTCATTTGCTAGTTTACTTTGTACGCTCAAGAAATCTTGATAGTTCAGCAGGTTGCTCAGACTGCGTACTAGTACACGACAGGCTTTTCTCATTTCCTGAGGGTTACGGAAGGCACCCCAGTTGATGCTGCCAAGAGTGCAAAGAGCAATTCGTCCCTCTGGATCTTCAATTCTCTGGAAAGGACGGGTGGGTAAAAGTATTTCTTGGCATAGATTTGATTGATATATAGGATCTGTTGTCGTATCAAACGGGCCTTGGGCAATGACGTTGTCGACATTGACAAGATATATGCGCCCCGTATCAGTCCTTTCTTTAAGGATCTGATTTTTGAAAATCTCATCTGCCGATACGACTTTCTTTTTAATTGTCGGATGCTTTTCATAGTTTAAGTATAGTTGTTCAAACTCTTCGGTGCTACGATAGTAAGCCATGTACAAGTCTGGAACTTCGGCAGGATCAAACAAGGTAATGGTTTGTTTGTTCTTGTAACGATTCCAAAACATCTTATTAACAACTACGCTATAGTCCATTTGACGAACACGAGTTTCGTCTGTACCTTGATTGTTTTTCAATACAATAAGATCTTCAAACTGATAATGCCACAACGGAAATGTAACTGTACAACTGGCGTTTCGAATACCGCCTTGTGAGCAACTACGTAGATCTGCGAACCATTTCTTCAAGAATGGTATCAAACCCGTATGCTTGATTTCTCCATTGCGAATTGGTGCTCCTAACGGGCGAATTCGGCCGATTTCCAGGCCGATTCCAGCTCGTTTTGAAGCATATTTGGCCATCATTTCGCCTGCGGCAAATATACTGTCCAGGGTGTCATCGCTACTGATAAGCACGCAACTTGAAAACTGCTTAGTGGTAGTGCCCAGCCCAGCCAATACTGGTGTAGCAAGGGTAAAGTGGCCATCGCTGGCACATTCATAGTATTCTTTAACATATTTTAATCTCTTGTCTTGGGGTTCACCATGGAAAGCAGTAGCAGATGCCACAGCATAACGAACTTGCGGGGTTTCATAGATAGTATTAGTGGCACGATTTTGCACTAGATACTTTTCACATAGTTGGGCAATGGCAGCATAGGTATAGCTTTCGTCCTTGGCATGATCGATAAACAAATCAATAATGTTCCATTCATCTTCTGTATACCAATCTAAAAGTTCAGAGGTATACATACCCAGTTCTACATTACGTTTAACAATGTCGTAGAGTTTAGGAGGAGTATAACTACCATAAACTTCTTTACGCAACATACTAACACGCTGACGTCCAGCTACGTATTGATAGTTTACATTATTGATTTCTGGATTTTCTGTTTCATCAATCAAATCTACCATGGCTTTTAACAATAGTTCATCTATTGTCTTTGTGGTCATGCCATCGTGTAGTTCTATTTGTGCTTTAATTTCTACCATGCTAGGACTAACTCCGTCAATCCCGTTACATGCATGGGCTACTTGTCTCTGTATTTTGGAGATGTCCAAAGGAACCTTCTCCCCATTACGTTTGACCACTGTGATCATATATTGTTTTAACTAACCTTCTTAAATGTGTCGAGGAAGATATTTACCAACCAACTCAAAGTTCGATAATATTTTCTACCAAAAACGACTCGGGTATATCTTTAAGGGCAAAGGGCTCATTATCTTTGTAGTTTATAGCCCATTCTCCGTCTACACAAACTATATTATAGTATGTTTTTCTAGCATTGTCTACGAGACTACGCAGTTCTATTACAGAATTTTTAAACTTCTCTGTATATTTGAGCGAATATGCCATCATTAGGGCCTTTGTGAAGTCATCGTAATGATTCTCCACAATAATGTCCCACGGTGTTGGCCATGATTTACGATTGAATTGATCAATGTTGTGATTGTATGGTATGTATGGTGCATCACGCCAAAAGTCAATCACACATTGTAATGGTTGTTCGCAAGTTTCTAACTGGGCGCGAAACTGAGCCCAAGACGATATTCTATCGTCTGTTGACCGATTAAACATTTATTAATTCATTAAGGTTAGATCTACTTCCACTGATGTAGGAACTGTGTCTACATTTATGGCTGTTAATTCAACATAGTTTGAAAAGTTACTATTAGCTATTTGTACATCTACTATATCTTGAATATCAAAAGAAACTGTACCAGTTGTAGTAAAGTATAACACATATGAAGATAATGTAGAAATATAAGACGATGTTGTTACCAAATATTTCTTAGTTAAATCACCATTTTTATAGATATAAGGTTGTAACAAACTTGATGTGGTATAGGTAACTGTTTGTGTTGATAGTATTTCAATACTAGGGTCTTGAGCAGTAGAAAATACATAAGAATTAACAGTTGTTGAAGACCACGATGCGGTACCATTTGAAAATATAACTGTGGTTAATCCTCCAACAGATGTTGTTGCAGTTGTATCAAGTTGAATAGTAGCAATACCATTAGTTACAGTAAATGTGTTAACGGTAGCTGTATAAGATCCGTTAAACGGTGCAGTTGGTGATTCAAAGGTTATTTTAGTAGTTCCCGGAATAATGTATGTACTTGTACCATTTTGCCAATTAAACTGGGTAGAAGTGTTGCCGGCAACCAATCCACTAGAGTTAAGGGTTCCCCATGGATAGAAGAATCCTCCTTGAGCTATAATACCTTGTTGCGAATAGAATAGATTAGTGGTAAATTTTAAGTAAGGAGAAGTTCCAGCAGTATTTTCTTCAAACTGATATTTGTCTGTTACCGAAGCAAATCCATCAGGTATTGTTGTAGAACCTGCTGTGGATATACTCATAACCAACTGTCCTTGCCTAGACATATTGGCGTTATATGCATTATAGTTCATTGTTGCAACTTGTGAGTTAGCAGTCATTGGTATTCTGAGAACACTGACTATACCAGTATTTCCTGGAATCGTTTTCTTAAATGTAGTTCCACTACGCATTATCGAGTTAGCGGATATTAAAGGATATTGATATTTTCCAGAAGGTGTTGCAGTCAATGGATTTATTCCCGAACTATTAACTAGTCTATCAAAATAATCATGATGTGACTGGAATCCTTTGTCATTAACAGTGATAATATTATTAGTTTGAGTTGTGTCACTTTGGAAGTTATTACCTACATTAACAAACGAGTTAAACGCACTAGAAACATAAGACTGTACAGCATTAGTGGAAGTACCAATAATCATGGCCTCGGCACTAATATACTCAAACATATTGTTTTCTACATTTCCGTTGATACCCCAAGCATTGCCTGACGGTGCAGATGTAACAACACCGTTATTCAACCAACTGAATTTATTTCCTGTAATAGAAAACTTATCAATGGTACCTGTACTTATGATACCAGTTGTTAACCCTTGGAATGTACAGTTATTGATCTTGATATTTTTAAGCACAGAGATTGTGACATCTGTTATAACTGGTTGGCTACTGCGTATTTGAATAGCTGTAATACTAGATGTAGAAGTAGTACTTAAAGGATTACCAAAATAAACATCGTCAATGGTTACATCTTGAGCATTATCTAAACTTAACAATGTGCCGCCATAGGGATTTTGATTAGGCGGTTGAATAGTCATGCCTTTTAGTTTAATAGATCTAGGCACAGATGCTGGACTTAAATTCATACCTTGACTGAATGTAGTTCCTGTGGAGTCTACTGTTTGGAACAATGCGCCATTATAACCAATCATATTAGTAGCGGTCAGCACTGTCATAGCAGAACCTTCGCCTACTAGTGATGTATACGGTGGAAGAAATACAGGGCTACTTAATGCCCATTGACCTGGTGGTATTTTAATGCTATAAGGTCCCAATGCGGTAGGACCATCGGTTCCAGTAGTTTGAAAAACAACACCACCACCAGTTTGTAAAGGACCGCCGGTTATACCTATAGCATTTTGTAGTGCTATGGTAATATCGTTGTTTAATGGAGGCCATATGCCGCCCGGAGCAAAATCTGTTATACTAACAAAGTTATCCAGTTTAGTATAAACACCATAACTAGATGTAGTTGCCAGTGTTTGGGCCTTGCCGTTATTGGTCGCAATCCCGTAGGTTAAGTTATCAGCGCCTAAATTACCTTTAAATCTATAAGAACTTGTATTTAGATTAGTGATTGTTAAATTCTGAGATGCCATTGTCAGAATAGAATTTAAATCCTTTTCTGTCAGAATACGTGTGTTACTATCATCACTAGCCCCAGTAAAGACACCATCTTCATATTGTCTCTTACCAATGTATAAGTTTTGTGTATCTACAGCCCAAGCAAACTCACCTGGTGCTAGTTGCGGCACACCATTGTTGGCACCTAATTCGGTGCCGCGTCTAACTTGTATTTTGGCAATTTCAATAATCGGCATCTAAATATCCTCTGTATAAGGATATTTATGCTTACTGTGTGAGCAACTGTCGGTAGCCCTGTAGACCTATGGTGTAGTACTCTTCGACTTTCTTTAACCAAGCATCTTGCCATTTATTAAAATCTTCAGGTTTCAATGTAAACTGTTGATATTGAAAATCCCTAGAGCACATAAAGATATGTCCTTCACGGATATCTGTTCCATATACTTCGTTGTGTGCTAGAATATAGGCCATGAGTTGTAGGTAATAATCTTCAACCCATTCTTCTTTCTTAGGCTTATTGGTTTGTTTATAATCGCAAACTGCGGGCTTGCCTTGATATACGCCCACTAGGTCAGTAGTTCCGCTATATAGTCCCGGGAAGTATAGGCTTTGTTCCATGGCCCAAATTTCGTCCATTTTGCTTAGACCATTTTCAATAATAACATCAGCCATTTTATTGGCTTGTACATGTACAGGGTTATTTCCGGGTTGGCGTTGTTCACCTACAATAAAACGTTCCAAGTTGGCATGCATAGCAGTACCAACACCACTGGCTTCTTTGGTAATCTGTGCGGCGTTGGCTTCGCCCACCCGTTTTTTCCATTCATTCAAATGTGTCATGTCTTTCATGGCACTAAGAATGGTTGTTACACTGGGTAAAGATTCTCCGTCTGGAGTTTGGTAGACACGTTTTTTTGTAACAGGATCATTAACCTGCTTACAGTTTTTATATTGGAATCGTTCTACGAATGGAGGGGGAGTAAAAGTTAAAGTCATATTGTTAATTATAACACATATGACCTATTAATACAATTATTTAAATGCCGTTTTGGCGTTATGAGCAGCCATACTGTCTATACTAGGGCCACCGTTACCTGCTTTTGGGGCAGCAGTATCTTGGGGCTCAGCATTGGGATCCTGAGTAGTTGTTTTTAAGATAACAGTACCGTCATCTTTGATATCCTGAATAACATCACCTTGCGGATCAATATTATTTTTTAAAGCAATTAGACCATCGGGAGTAGCAATACCCAAAGCAAATGGACGAATGATATTTAGAACAGCCTTGAATGGGATTTCACTAGTTTGTCCATCCATATTAGCAAGGCCTTGAAGAACTGCTAGAACTTCTCTAGCAGATCCTTGATCTACTTCAAACAATCTCATTTTGCTAGTCGAGCAATAATGCTATGTGCTTCTTGTAGTTTTCGAGCACGACGAACTTCACGGCTTTCGCGCATTTCACGTCCGGCAGTTACATCACCGCCAACGGCTGCATCACTTGCACCAAACTCGTCACCTGCTGGTTCTGGATTCATATCATCTGGGGCGCTCATATCAACACCTGGTTCCATTCCTGTATCCATTGGATCAGTACCCATTGGTTCTGCAGGAGCAGCGCCGCCAGCTAGAGCAGCAACAGCATTGCTGATAGCTTCACGTTGTTGTGTCAATGTTTCTAGTGTAGCACTTAGAGCTGGAGCAACTGTTTGTTTAAATGCTTCGGCTTCTGCTTGACCAAAGTCGGCACGAATACTATCAGCTAGTTCAATGATAGCCTTGGTTTGGTATTGACCAACACGTTGCATCCAACTTGTATAATCGTTAACAATGTCGCCAGCGGCTGTGATTGTCTTGGCTTTGGCTTCTTCGTCTTCCATTAACAAGAAAGCAAGACTTTCATTTACAAAACGAACATTGTGTTTATATTGGCTTTCTTCTAACTTACCTTGCTTGGCTAGTTTAGCACGAACAGCACCGGCTACACGTTCACCTGCTGCCTTGCTGCCATAACGCTTGCCTGCTGACTTAGCAATCTTGGCAAAGTTCTTACCTGGTTTGCCTTCGTCTTTACCTTCAAATGTACCCATGCACTCTTTGCAATCACAGTCCTTAGGATGCTTCATGCCTTCCTTCATCTTGTGTACACGGCCTTTGACCGCAGCTTTAGGAGCACCGCCTAACATACCTTGTAGGTGGCTAGTATCTTTTTTACCGCTATCGCTGGAGTCTTTATCAAACTCTTTTGACTTTTTAGTGTGTACTGTACCAGTAGATGTTTTCTTCTTGTTGAAGCGGCTAGGAGTATCTTGATCAGCATTACGATCACCGTCAAAGTTTTCTTTGACATCATATTCTTTACCACCGACTTTGATTTTTTCGCCAGGTTGAACACCATCTTTTTTAGCATCACGAACTGCTTTGCCAAAGGCATTACCTTCTAATTCTTTTTTATCTTTCTTGATAGTTTCTTTTACTTTAGCACTCTTAGCAGCACTTTTCATTGGCTCTGTTTTGTTGCCATCTTTGTCTAGATCTAGGAAGTCTGGTTTAGCACCCTTTGGCTTCTTTGTGGTCTTAACATCTTTTTTGTTTTCGTTAAGTTGGTCGATCTTGTCGCGTAGTTGTTTCATTTGTTCGCCTAGCATTTCTTTAATCCTTGTGTTTAGCAATTCTAACATTGCTTTGTCTTTTTGGTAAGTCTCATTGGTCAACAAATCATTGATCTTTGCTGATCCTTCTTGTTGAAAAATACGGGTACGCAACTTATTACGAAAGTCTTCCAACTGTTCGCGATTGTACTTGTTTAAATTAACCTTGGAACCAAACTGCTTTTCTAGATTAGTTTCTAATAAAGTGCTTGTGACAGGTTTGTTAAAATCGGTAGTTTTCATATTGAGTTCCAGAAAATTGGTTAATGTTATTTATACCAGTTTGATAAGTTTCTCGAAACTATTAATGATGGTCTTTTTATGCTCTTGTTTTTTGTAGTGTGCTATGCTGTGCTTGGATAAAAAAATATCAAATTTCTCGATACTTTTATTCAACATGGCACGTTTGTATAGTTTCTCTTCAAACTCAGCAAATCCGTAACGTTTATCTTCTTCTAATAACTTAGTATCTTTGTAATATCCAAGGGCTAGTTTATTAGCAACAATAATGGCAGTTTGTGGCAAGTTAATGCCTGTTACTACTTCTTCGTCACAGAAGTCTAATATTGTATACCCATTAGGATCTTTTACAATAGTATATGTTCCCACTGTTATAGAACCGTCATCCTGTTTGACAGGAACTACAAGACCTTTGCGACGAAGATCTTGTTTGACTTCTTCGCTGATTTTTTGTATTCGTTTGTAAAGTTCTTCAGGTATTGTTTTCATTGATGTTTTTAACTAAAGTATTGTTATCTTTACTTATAGTATATACACCCTTACGAACAAGACTTTGAGCAAGCCAGTGATCGTGCTCATCAAGACTACTGATTTTAATGCCGTTGTCATGATGTTCAATGAAGTGTTGTTCTTCATTGGTTACAGGTAAACTTATGCCTGATAGGAGTTGATGGATTTTCATCCCGATACTCCCGGTTGTGGATTTAATGTTTCTGGAGGAGGTTCCTGGCCTTGTATTTGGCGTAACTTGGCCATTAAGTTACCCATTTGTGTTTGTAAATCTTGAACTGTTGCTGGCTGTTGACCAGGTTGTTGGGTTTCAGCATCTTCGGCTTCTGGTTGAGTAGACTGTGGTTGAATAGGTTGACTTGTAGCCTGTCCCACTTGTTGCTGAGGTTGTGGAGGAACTGTGGTAGGAGCACTGGGTGCTTTAGTACTTGGGGCAAAACCAGTAGGTTGAGTTGTCTTTGGAGTATTAGAAGTATTGGGTTTTGGTTCTGTATTAGGAATAGGGCTATCACCACTGGGTTTGCCGCCGGCTGGTACAGGTCCTACAACATTACCAGGAGTGGTATTGGTAGCCTGAGGTAATGTTTGTTCAACTAATTCTCTGATTTTCATATTAATGCTTTTGTAATATCATGACAAGAACACCGATAATACCAGTAATGATAGTGCCGGCGGTACCAATGATAACTTTGGCCATGCTGTTGTGGCCGTCTTCGATTAGTTTTTTAAGATCGCCAAACTTTCCTTCAATAGAAGTTAATCGCTTGTCAAGATTGTCATAACGTTGAGCACATAAGTCTACATGCGCTTCTAAATTTGTTTTTTCTATATCAATTATTTGACCATTGGCCATTTTATTCACTCCTTCAGTTGGTGTAGTACGGATTGCCTTAAGTTGTGCCTAAATGAGCCTTGATGATTGTGTTTTTAGTAGCAACGTTCTTACAATCGAAAATTGCCTTCGCTATATTTATAGTTTCTGTTAAATTTACAATGATCGGAACACCGTCTATGTCTTCTATTAGCCCACCTATAGGATCACCGTTGTCTAAATATACAAAAGAACGATCAGGACTAAACACAAAAGACCATACACGGTGTTTTCCTTTATAGCTGCTACCAAATCCCAGTCCATCTATTTCACATTCTTCATACTGTGGTTTATTATCGTAGGACACAATACTACGCAACTCCACACATTGTCTTAGTGTAATAAAATTTCTATTTTGGTCATACTCCAGCTGACTTCCTTGATTAGGTCGATTGACCTGCGTGTTGGTAATATCAACTAATGTATGTATTTCTATTCTGTCCATAAACTACCTATATAATATATTTATAGTCGTAAAAAAGGGAGTTAAAAACTCCCTTTATTTTTAATCTAATGTTTAGATTATAGTGTTGGGCTAGTTGTAGCAACAACACCAGCGAATACTGTTGCTGTAGACAAGTTGAAGCCGTTAACTGTACCTAGTGCTTGAACAGCAGCGGTTAAAGCTGCTGTTACAGTACTAGCAGTAGTGCCTTCAACAGAACCTAGGCCTAGACCGCTTGGAGCTGTTTGACCAGCTACGCTACTTAGAACGCCTGTGTCTTCAATGGCAAAGTTAACATAGGTTGCTGTAGTACCGTTATATGTTGGTGTACCGATTAAACCAACAGTAGCAAAGCTGTCCAAAGCTGTACGGAAGATTTGATCTAACGCACCGTTGGCTGTTGTAGCGTCGCTTGTTGTTAAGTTTCCGCTAACTTGTAGGTTGAAGAAACTTAGTGTTGATGGACGTTGACTTGGTGCAACGACATAACCGTGAACTCTTGAAATACCTGCTGACATAATATATCTCCTTTAATCATTTATGTCCATTCCGCTCCGGAATGTTTTTTATGTAAAGATATTTATGCCTTTTGGAAAAAAATGCTTATAATGGGTATTATTCGTCGTCTTTTAGATCACCTTCGATGATCTTAAGACCTCGAGCGGTTTCTTTACTGTCTCGTAGTCGACGAATACTGCGAGTAAACTTGCTGGCATCGCCGCCTTTGATGCTATTAATAAGTCTACGCTCTAATTCATAGGCTTCTTCGGGATTAAAGTTTTCTTTGATAAGAGTTAATAGATTGATAGCACTATTGATAACGTGCGTGGCGCGAGCTTCTACGATAGCTTCGCCATTCTTACGTTCGGATATACTGTTAAGTTCTTCTAATAAACTACGGGTAGCACGTTTCAAGGCAGTTTCCTTTGTTACTGTAATATTTAGTATAACATACTGTTTGAGCAAAATAAAGACTTGACATTCATGTTGCGGTGCCACATACTTGTATAAATAAATATATCAGTAGAAACACTGATAGACAAAACTCACACAGAAAGGAAAACACAAAATGTTAACATATATTACATTAGTTCTAGCAAAACTAGGAGAAATGTTTAGCTCGAAACAAACCAGTTTAGAGCGTTTTATTGAAGCTCAAAACCCAACCAATGCTGCTGAAGTAGATCACTACATTCGCCAGTACGATCGTATGACTCGTAGTAGGAGTTATCTATGATCAGCAAAATTTTTAAGAAATCTAGCTGGTTCCTGGTAACTGCCCTAGCAATTTACGCTACACAAATGGCTCTGGCCATAGAACTGTTTGCCAATGTTAAGTAAGGCTGAACTATGCCGGGCCAAACTATTAGAAGGGTACTACCGAATGAGTACTCTAAATATCGCAACCACCTTAAAGCCTTGGATGCAGAATCTAGGACACTTCGGTTTGCTAATCCAGTCTCTGATCTTGTAATCGATCAATTCTGCGACCGTGTAGAAGCGGAACCACATCAACATATTCTATTTGCTATAGAAGATAGTGATCTAAATTTTATTGCGGTTGGTCATATTGCCTTAGAAGACAATAACATGGAACTGGCCTTTAGCGTTCACAAAGAATATCAAAAGCAGGGCATGGGCAGCAAGCTAATGGGACGTTGTATTCAATGGTGCCGAATTCATAATAGATTATCAGGTACCATGGTTTGTCTAACATATAATTCTGCCATACGCCACCTATGCCGTAAACATGGTATTGCTGTAACTACAGAAGCCGGTGAAGCACTGGCCGACATTAAACTGCCGACAGCTAATGTCACAACATACATAGACGAATCATTAGATACGCAACTAGGTGTATTAGATTACTGGAGTAAACGTAGTCTGGTAAAAACTAGTCTACTATTTTAACCATTACAGCTTTATTACACAGTATAAGACTGTATAATAAATACATAGGCAGTAAAGTTACTGCTTACACAGACATAACACACATAAAGGAAAAATATCATGTCACAATTTGAAACACCTAAACTACCAGAAGTTAAATTCAACAAAAACGGTTATGAAATTCGTACAGACATCCTAGCAATGGCCAAAGATATGGTTCAAAGCGAATACAGTACCAAGTTTGCTGGATGGGAAATGAGCGCCAAGCGTGATGAGAAGACTGGTCAGATCGTTACCACAGTAGGCATGCCTGAGTTCCCAGGACTAGACAAAGTTCTCGAAACTGCTGAAAAAATGTATGAATTTGTAAATGCCGGAAATACAAAAAAATAATATTAAATAATAAGCGATATAAAGATGTCAGGGCATAGCCCTTATAATATGTTCGTAGAAAAAGAAAGCCCCTTAACTGGGGCTTTTTTTATGGTTTAAGTTTACACTTATCAAAGTGATGGTTAATCATATTAGGTTTACCTCCTATCTTACCGCAATGAGGACAAGTTATTTTTATATTGTTTGGGTTGTTTGATCCTTGAAAGTTATGTGTTCCTTTAGACAATCTTTCTATATTAGATTTATGTTGAACTTCTCCCCCGAGGAACGGATGAGTTCCATTCTTTACCTTGTTAAGTTCTTTTTCGCGAGCCCATTCTTTGTTTAAGAAATGATGGTTATTATTTGCTAATCTAATATTTGCTCGTTGACTTGCTGTTTCACTATTTTGCCAGTTATGGGTGCCTTCGCTTATTCGCTTCTGATTTATTTTACGAGCAGTTTCGGGATCATTTCCGTCTCCTGCCTCAGGTTTAAGATTAGCCCACTCACTACTTTCAACTATGTTCCAGAGGTTGCTATAATACATTCCCCAGGATTTAGCATCGAATGAATTTTGACATTCTCGAAGTATTTCTGTAGTATAATCTTTACCATGTGTTTCGAGATGGCGTTTCCAGTACAAACCAGATCCTGTATACTTATGAGGATCTTTTGCTGTAGTTTTGCCGAGATATTTTAACCCAGTTTTATTATGGGTTTTGACATAGAGTTTGTAAATAGTCATGCTGATTGTTTCCTTTAAGTTATTACAATTAGAGCTGTCGGATGTTAGCGCATCGCGGACGGCATTTTTATTTATATAATTATCGGTTTAGCCGATAGGTACTCGGGATAGAGTTTATTAAAGTGGCGAAGGACCACACCAGCGATAGCATGTGCCTCATTCTCATGCGGGCTACCAGTACGCCCGCTATCTGCTTCTAGTTCGTGTTCTGTGTCTTGTTTATAGTGTACAAGTTCGTGAGCAACAGTACGCAGTATATCATTAGGATGACGATTTAGTAAGGCAACATACAGAGTTTTTTCACTATTTTCGTACTTACCAAAAGTAGGTTGAACATCATCGTGTATATGCGCTTCAAACTTCATAGTAGGCAAAGACTTTAGGCCGATATAGTGCATGGCAACAGGCAAGAACTTACGGAACATTTCCATAAAGTTTGTTTTATGATGTTCTAAGCCTTCAATGTCTTCTAATAGTTCTGGAATACGCATTGTGTATTTATTAGTCCCGCTGACTTTATACGGGGCACACTACGCGGTGCAGTGAAATTTCGCGGACGCCTTTGCCGTGGCTTCCAACGGAACCTAAGGTAGGTGTTCTTCAGGATATGGCAATCCTGCCATACCTAATCCAAATCTTACAAGCCCATCATACAGGGCTGTAAGGATTGCGAGGCCTATCGTAGCCATCGTCTTCGGGATAGACTGGATATTCATTCAACATTACTGTCCAAGATTAAACTTCATACCAGTGGCTTTTTCCACTTCAGTCATTGTGGTTTGATACTTTATTTATATTAAAATCCGGCGTTGGTTAACCTTGCGGCTATTTCATTTAAGGCTTGACTAATAGTAGTAACTGTTGAATGCCAGTTAGCAGGGACTGCTGGAGTATAACTCATTGTAGATGGTTGAGGGGTTCCGTCAACCCATGCGCCTTGATAGTAGATGTACAAACGACCACTGTTACTATCCCACCATAATAAACCATCATGAGGATTACTAGGTGCAGATGATCCTGAAAATGTTAATGAGCTACCGCTTAATGGTAATCCACCTGGAGTAACACCGTCGCTGTATTTTAATATAGGCGCGATACCTGTGGCAGTGGTCTGTGCGTAGAATAATCGACCTTCTTCACCTACATAGGTGTCGCTGTCAATGTTTAGTGCTCTGCTTGAGTAAACCTTATGTGATATAGGCACAGTTTACTCCTTAATCATCTACTGGTTCGTCACCAACTAATTCTTGTTTAATAAGTGGGTTTATGCCTGCCATTTTTTTCATACGAGCAAGTTCGTCGGGTTGTTGCTGTTCTTTAGCATCTTGTTCTTGATCGATTTGATCAAATCCTTGATTAAACTCGTTATCAACATTGACAGATCGTTTCAACAATTCAATCTTTTGTTGAAGTGGAGGAACCATTGTGGTTTTTTCACTATCATCTGTGTTACTAGGTGTAACTGGTGTTAGTGTACCAGCAGGCACAGGAGCAGAAGTTTGTGCTACAGGCTGTTGTTGTGGAGCAGGTGTTGTTGGTGGGGTATTATTAATAACAACTACAGATGGTTGTGTTGTTGAACTAGAATCAATCCCACCCAATAACTCTGCTAGACCTGCTAATATTTCGCTTGCTCTCATATTTGTTTCCTGTTTGTATATTTATTAGGTGACGCTGTTTCTTTTACCAAGGAACATTTGGCTAATGCGTACACCGTACCAGGTATTTGTATAGGCATTGTCTCCGAAATAGTTAGTAAAAGCATTGCGTAAATCTTGATTACAACTTGTAGCATCATATGTTCCAATTGCTACAATCCATCCTGCTGGCATAGCGTGCAGAGCAGTGGCCATTGTTGTGCATAGAGAAGAATTACCGTATGTATCATAACAGTTGATACTTTGTATTACACCCGAACCGTTAGCTATTACCATGGTATGACCTCGAGTCATATGGAATCCAACACCGCCACCTACACTATTATCAGTACCGTCAGGTGCAGTTTGCCAATCGCTGGCTATAATAGTACCGTTAAGTTTGATATAGCTGCCATGAGTCCAAGTTCCGTTAAAATTGGTACAGATACTCTGTACATGTTGTCCAGATATACTTTGATCAAACGTCATATAGGTGCCGCCGTCAAGCTGGTTCTCAAAGAATCCATAGCGATCAACAGTATTTAGGATATTGATAGCTTTGGCAACAGTATGATGACTGCCAGTGGGACGAACTATACCTGGTCTTGACCACATAGTATATTATAATGGAGCAGGAGTAGATACGGTAGGATTAATCAAACTACCAAGTTCGGTAATACTGATCCAACCACTAGAACTTACCTGTAGGTGTGCAATCCGACTACCGTAGGGCACGGTTAAAAATTCAACACCTCCGCCGGGAATAATCATACTATTAACGGTAGCAGTGGTAGCGGTACTTGCGATAGGTTGAACATAAGTATCATTTTGCACCGCTACACGAACAATGCTGGTAGTTGAACCAAAAGCGCTAGTATATTGACTACTAGTGTTTGTAGTTTGATTTTGTGTTGTGCCTGGATAAAAAGCACCTTTTTTGACATTTACTGACATTGTAGTTATTCCTGAAACAATAAAATATGAGCATTAAAATCTGCTGTTAAGTCAGCATCTAACTCTGCTCCATCTCCCTCGTTTAACATAAAGCCATTACCTGTTATTGTGCCTTCCACAACATACAAATACGCATTGTTTGTATTTAGTGTTTGAAGTCCTGTTATCCATCCTGCGTGAATAGTCATATCCTGCTGTAGTGTTACTGGTATAATTCCATAGGTATCGGGGTCTTTTTCAATGATTTCATAGTAAGGATTGCTGTCTTTTAAGCTATCTTTAGGTGTAATCCATAGTTGTAGATACCTTGCTGGTACTGAGCCCACTGACGCTTCTGTGTGCCATATTGACTTTCCACACCACATATGTTGGATTTGTCCAGGACGGGCTCTTTGTACATTGCCTAGGCTGTCCTTATGCTCTAGCTCGCCTTCTACAAGATAACCTAGAATGTCAAAGTTGCGGTGTTCATGGTTTGGAACCATGTTGCCGGGTTGTTGTAGATCATCGTTGATAACTTTTAGGTCACCCCAGTTCATGTATTTTGGGTCCCAATAACTGTTGTTGCTAAATGTTCTACGGCTCTGTATCCAACCCACATCTAGAAAACCCCTAGTGTTAGCAGGGCGTATCCGCATTAGCGCACCCAGTACCAAATAATGCCTGGGCTACCTACTCCGGCGTCATTTTGCCACGGTGCTGGACTAAAACTAGCGTCATAGTCCATTAAAGATCCCCACCACGATCCAGGATCATCGTGTGTTGTAGTAAAAATAGCTTCACCTGCTAAACCCGGACTGTTACCAGTGTACCAAGGCATCCGCTTTTCTAATCCGTTGTTGTTGTAGTTCCAAGTGCCAAACTTGGTTTTTAGTGTGATGTTTTGACGGAAGCCGTTACCAGTAGAAATCACAGCATTGAACTCGTCAGTGTTATATTGTGTGCCACCAAAGTACGGGCCGGATCCCTGTGCGGCATAAGCAGTTAGATCAACTTCTCCTGTGAAACTATAGGCTTCGTTGGCTGTAAAGATACCACCATTACTGTTACGAGAAACTGCTTCTAACATATAGTCAAAGCCGCTGGCACTACGCTTGATATAATCTGCCCAACCAATAATACTATAGTTGATACTGCCTAGTGTACTGGGCGGCGATGTAGAGTTTCGTAGTAAAGCAGTGTCGTAACTCCAGTCTGGATTCATATTCTGCATAATCAGGGTCCAACCACCACCGTCTGTGGTCATATCAGCATAGATTTGAACTGGGTCTTTACCGTTGAAATTATCGTTTTGTATCCAATATAAACCATCTGGGCTAGAGGGATATGCTTGTTTGATAGCATAAGCACTTGTACTAGGATCACTGCTGGTAAGTCCGGTTGGTAGCGGTACTGAGATACCACTATTAAGCGTAACACCTGGTCCTATTGAGAATCCTGAATTAAGCGTTAGTCCCATATGTTATACTCCATACCTTGATCTGTAACTGTTAAAGTTATGAGCAACTTCCTGATCAGTTAACGCACGATTGTAGCACATGACCACGGGAATATAAGCATCAACAGTATCATGTCCGTCCCAACGACGAGCTACACGATAGCCTAATGAACTGCCCAGTGTTGTTGAAGCAACATTGCCAGAAGTTTCCTGTAGGGTACCATTGATATATAATCTTAAATAGGTGCCATCATAAGTACCTACTATGTTATACCAAGTACCAGCAGTGATAGCATATCCGTTGGTCAACTGCCAAGCGGGTCCATTGCCATCATAATATCCAGCTCGAATATAGTTGTCACTTCCGCTACCATTGTAGGGTGTTAGGGTCATGTTAACAGTATTGATACCTGGTGCTCCACCCAAATACTCTCCACCAAATATTTGAGGCAATAGACCACTGGGGGGCCAAGTTACAGCATTGAACCAAGTGTTAACGGTCCATTGTATTATGTTGGTGCCTATATTAGGTAATGCGGCATATTGCCAAGTGGCCGCATTGAATCTGATATCACCTTGGCCGTCAGTGGACATTGTTGAACTATCTAAGACATTGCCATTAATAATAGTTCCATTATTGTCTAAAGCACTAGGGTTAGCATAGAAAGTAGCGTTATTTCCGTGACCGCTTAGGTCATACCAAGTTGATCCTGACCCTGGCCAACTGGCGGCTATACGACTGTCAAGATATAGTAATAGTCCGTCGGCAATGTATGGAGGTATGGGAGTATTACCCTGTAGAGTAACTCCGTTGCCTATAGTCTGTGCTGATCGTATTGTTATTGACATTTATACTCCGTACCTTCCTTTTGTATATACATAGTTAGTATAAATTTCTCTGGCAGTTAGCGCACGAGTATAAATCAATGCTTGCCCTATATTGCCATTTAGTCCTTCACCACCACCAGTATATGTAATACCAACTTGTAGTGTACCGTCGCTGGTGTTTAGTCCTGCCGCTTCTCCACCAGCATACAATATACCATTAACATATATATAACGATTGTATCCATCCCAAGTTGCCACTGCATTAAGCCAAGCCGCGGCATTAACATTTGAAGTGGCAGGAAGATCATTGGCCCACCAATAGTTAAGAAAACCATTAGTACCATTTGTTCTAAATGCGTTTACATCATTTTGGGATCCAAATGCACTACCAATACTCATAATCCCACCAGTGCCGGGCCAACTGCCCGATGGCCAGCGTACCCAAGCACTTAGAGTATAAGGATTTGGTCCTGTTGGGAGATTTGAAGTAGATAGATTGTTAAAATACCCGTCATTGGCCAAAGTAAAATATCCACCGTTGGATTGTGTATATGTAATATCACCGGCATTGGCTACCTGCATAGTGACATCATTACCTTGACCGCTTAAATCATACCAAGTATTTCCTGTTCCTGGATAACTTGCAGGATTATTGGCATCTAGGTATAATGCTAGATTGCCCTGAGCCAGTCTGCCGCCACCATTGAGAGTGGCTGACTTAACACGAACTCCGTGTTTTATTATAACGCCTGCTGATAGTGACATATATTATGCTCCAAAGTAACCGCCAAACTCTGTGGCATGATAACGATAGAAGGCAGTAGAACTGCCAGCCGCAGTCTGGACTGATACAGTTAAAACACCTCCTGCTACCCCGGCTGTGTAGGTAGCCGGAGCAAATGCTGTGGTTGTAAGGCTTTGTCCCAACACTACCAGATTGGCTGTGCCACCGGCATTCATGGTTGCCAACAGTTTGGTCAGTTCGGTATCAGTATCACTGGTAGTGCCGTATTGTAGGATCACTGTCAGTTCTACAGCCAAGATGCTGTTATCCGTTCCGCCATAAATCTGATACGGCGTGTTGACGCCCACAGGAACATCGGGAGAATAGTTGGTTACTGTATCGGTAGCACCGTGGTTGCCATTGCGTATCACATTGCGATTGATTACCAGGTTGCCGGTATCATTCAACACACCAAGACTGAAGTCTACTGAAGTATCTGTAGTTGTAATACCTGGAGCATTAGCATCACCTGGTTGATTGCTGATTAATAAACGACCTACTTGTACACTGGTGTCTGCGGTGATTTGTCCGCCAGTTTCATACAGGTTGTTGAATACTGAATGTATATTACGATAAACATTAATACCACCAGTGTCGCCACCGCCTGGGTCTCCTAGATTGATATCAAGTGTGGTATCAAAAGTAGTCAAGGTGTTGTTGGCAATCAACAGGCTACCTGCTTTGAAACTTGAAATACCGTTGATGCTCAATAGTCCATTGTCGACAGTAAGTTCAGCATTGGTCCTTAGTGTGATATCTTGGATGAACAAACTTCCGGTGCCTACATAAGCACTACGGAATCGTGTGCTAGTAGATCCTAGATCGTACTGTGCATCAACATTTGGTATGATACTACCAGGTATTGTTAATTCACTTGCAAAAATATAGGAAAGATTACTACTAGTATTAGGAGTTAAAACTATTCTACCACCATCGCCATCTACATTAATATTTGATACACCATTGGCAATAACTGTTTGTAATCCATTATCCTGCGCAGTAATGGTTGAACCACCTGGTAGTGTCAAAACACCATTCAACAAATTATCAATACCAAATGTCCAATCGGCTGTGGCACCATTGTTCAACGAATTATAGTTGTGTATGACAAATACTGCTGTACCGTCACCGCCGGTTATACCAATCACATCACCGTTCTGATAACCAGTTCCTGGTTGATTGACTTGAATAGAGTTAACTTGGCCAGGTCCCGAAACATAGATATTAACGGTCATTCCTGTACCAGATCCACCAGTAGTAGCAATATTAGTACCATTACTATAACCGTGACCGGTACCTGTCATTTCCCAAGAAGTAGCATTGTATGAGTATTGTGCTTCAAGAGTTACTGGATGATTGGTTGACGCCGCATATTGTCCAGTAACAGCAGATTGTAACTTATTTCCGTTTAGGTTAAGTGTGCCGGACATTGTAGGATTACTATCTTGAACTAAAGACCAAGTTGTAATAAATCCAGGATCATTACTAAAAGCATTTAGACTTGTAGGAGCACCACTTAGGTCACTATAGTTTCCACTAAACAATGTTGGTAGTCCACTTAGATCACTATAGTTTCCACTGAATGCACTGGTTAAGTATCCAGCATCATTGGTAAATGCACTTACATTAGTTGGTGCACCACTTAGGTCACTATAGTTGCCACTGAATGCACTGGTTAGATATCCAGCATCATTGCTAAATGCACTTACATTAGTCGGAGCACCACTTAGGTCACTATAGTTGCCACTGAATGCACTGGTTAAGTATCCAGCATCATTGCTAAATGCACTTACATTAGTCGGAGCACCACTTAGTTGACTATACGGTAATGTAAAAGTTCCATTATTATTAAAGTTGCTGATATCATAACTACCAGCACCCAACCAAGCAGTACCTTGTGCTGACATATCTGGGAAAACTATATTCCCACCGGCATTAAACTGCCAAGTGTTACTGCCACCTTGTATGTATACATCGGTGTCGGCATTACTACCTTGTATAATACCAGTTAAACTTAAATTCAAATTACCACTGGTATCTAAGTAGACATTATAAGTGTTGGTTGCATCATACAATGTACTTGTGGTAGCAGATCCGCCGGCAATAGGACTGCTATTGTAGGTTAATCCGCCTACGGAATCAACTGACAATGTATTGCTACCTGCTGTAATTGAAACGGTGGAGCTCACTCCACCATTAGAATGAGCAGGAAGAATATATACCTTTGCGTCACAAGTAACACCACTGGTTGCATCAGTTAAGGATGCTGGATCGGTTGCTGTGCCAATTGTTATATCTTCGGCGGACATAATATACATTTGTCCAGATCCACCACTGCCGGCGGCCGCTGTGCCACCTGTACGAATAAGCATATCATCGTTAGTAAACAATACAGGATTGCCAGTTGAATAGGTTGATCCAACTCCCTGATCAGTGCCAAACGATGACAACAAGTTGCTATTAGTACCACCGATAGGAGTTTGCCAACTTGCTACTCCACTACCATCTAATGTTAGAACTGTGCCAGTTGTGCCTGTGGCTGTTGAGATAGTAAAGTGAGGGAACTGTGTAGTACCATCTGGATTGAAACTCCAATGAGGTTGAGGATGCCCTGATACATTGTTAGCGTTCATCTCAACATACAGGCCGCCACCGTTAATGTACATAACATTACGCATCACGGTACTACTGCCAAAATCTGCTAAAGTACTGGTATTCATCCAGTCTAATTCTGGGCCACCATGATCAACACCGTAGGCCAGCAATTCAGGATAAGCGTTCAGCGTTTGTATTACACCCCATCCGTCGCCAACACCAGTATTTGATATTGGTAAATTCAATGCTCCCGTAGTGTCAAAGGACCAAGAACTTTGTTGTGATATAATGTTAGTAGATGTGTAATCATAAGTATAGGGTGGACTTTGCCATACAGTATCAGACAATGTACTGGTTGACACTATGGTCAATGTGCCTGTGGTAATGGTAGCAGTAAGCACATATCCAGGAACAGGGGAAGTTTGTAAAGTGATTGATGTTGCTGTCCAATTGCTGGCTGTTGAGTAGATTGGCAACATATCTCCACCAAAATTCACCGGACTACCATCCGATGGCACTTTTAATACATAAGCATAATCTGATGATCCGCCACTGGCAATAACTCCCAGCGCCAACATACCATTATGGTAACTTATATTACTACCAAATTCGCCACCACCGCCACTGAAAAACTCTCCGGTTAGGAAAGTACCAGGCACGGTACCACCGTTTCCTGGAGTATTAAACCAATACTGCCATAATTCTGTTCCGGATGAACTAAAACTGCCAAGGCTGGTAATAAAACTACTGGTACCAGTAATGCCAACTACATAAACATTGTCACTGGGATCTACGGTTAAACTCAATCCTAAATCTATACATCCGGCGCCTTGACCTATTTGATATGCCCATAGTTGATTGCCGGCAGGATCTATTTTAGCCAGCATACCTGCCATAACATTGCTATTATTATAGGCCGCGCCAGTAACATACAAGTTACCTTGACTGTCGTGAATAGCATCAGTGATTTCTATTGATTGGGTTCCTGTACTGGCAAACACAACACCGGACACAGGATTACCATTTGTATCAAGAGTTATAGCACTGCCAAAACCGCTTGGAAAACTTGTACCGCTTATGGTAATGTTGCCAAGGTTATCAATGGCCATACCGGTATCATAATCGTTGTTAGAAGGATCAAGGAAGACCTTTTGCCAAATCACATCACCATTGGTTGAATTAATTTTTGCCGCAAAATTATTAACACTACCTGAGTTATTCCAAGTACCGCTAACAACTAGATTATTATCTGGGCCAATCAAGGCATTATAACCACAATCATTTACATCGCTGAGTTGTTTGGCCCAAATCAATCCTCCAGTAGAACCGCTGAGTTTTACAATGTTGGTAACAGTATTGGCAGTGGAGCCGTCGAGTAGATTAATATAAACATCGTTGTTTTGATCCACAGCCAAGCCGTAGGTAATAAGCGACAAAGGTCCTGATATTTGTTGAAACCAAATAGATTCACCGACATTGTTATATTTGACCACACCTGTAGTAAAAGTACTGGTATTGGTACCGGTATTAGCATCAATCAATGTGGCATAAACATTGCCCAGACTGTCAAACTGGCAATCCTGAACTACGAATGGTTGATTATTTGATTGATCGGATAAGAAGTTAGCCCAAGATGCTACCGTAGTTGATACAGTAATGGACGCAGTGTTCGGAGACGTGATCGATAGATTGCCATTACCATCAGATAGTGTAGATTGATTAGGCAAGGATACACTACCATCTGCGCCAAATCTCCAAGTGTTATGAGCACCGTTGAAATCTGTTATGATATCAAACGGATCAGTACTATTAGTTCCTACACGAGCACCGCCATAAACATTGTCAAGGCTTCCGTATTGTACATCAAGATTTAAGAAAGCCCCATCAGTTTTAATTCTGCTATAACTTGTTGTACCTACTGCTGGTCCAGGTAAAACTAGTGATCCATCTGCGCCAAATACCCAGGTGCTAGTTGTTGCTGTGCTTTGCGCTATAATAGTAACATTGGTGCCTGTGCCGCTACCATTAATGATAGGAGTAGCACCTGGTAGTGTTAGTTGACCACTGGTGCTAAATGTCCAAACGCTTGTTGTGCCGCCACTAACTGTCTCAATATACACATTGGGATCTGTGCCTTGTCCTAGAATTGTACTGGCTGTAGATAAGTTTAACACACCGCTACTATCTAATACTACAGCATAAGTTGATGATGTTAATTTATTTGCGGCACCACCTCCACCTATAGGATTACCACCCACAGTAGTACCATCGTGTATGTGTACTGTATTATCCGCATTAATAACTAGTGTACCTGCTTGTTCTGTCAGCGAAGAAGCATTACCTTGTATTTTTGATCCAGTTATTCTTTTGTAAAATGTTGTCATTGTTTATTTCCAGTTTTAATTAGCAAAAACTTTCGCTTGGGTTGATAAAGACTTTTGCTGTCCATATGATATCTAGTTGTTGCCCAGAGAGATTATCAGTTCTAATAGCCTGTAATGAACCTTCACCGAGTTCCCACAAACTTAGATTAGAAAATACATAATTGTCACTGCTGTTGGTCGATATGGCTGTTTCTAAATGAGTCACTGACATATTATTATAATTCACAGCCATGATGATTTGTCCCACCATATTTCCATTATTACCAAGACCAACATTAAATGCGTTATAGTCAATAATCATACCACTGATCCATCCAGAATATATGCCTAATTGTTTTGCTACATCAGCAAGACTCAACCAAGTCTGTGCTGAATTTGTCAATCCAACAACACGGTTATATCCGCTGGCATTTTTAATTGCTATTCCAACCCGTGTATAGTAAGATCCAGTGGATGAAGTAAGTCCTTGATATTCACCAATGTTTGAACTACCTTCTCCTGGATAAGCAGTTGATTGTTGTGTGCCATCTGGGAACACAATATTACCGCTGTTGTTAAACTGCCAAATAGGGCTGGATATTATACCAGTTACATTACCAGTTAGAGTACTGGCCACTAGGGTGGCTGTACTAGCATCAGTGGCAAATCCTGGATTACCAGTAACAAAGGTAGCTGTGTTAAGAGTTAATGCCGCAGTTGAAGTTGATTCTAACCAAGGAGTATTAAAATAAGCATAGCCTTGATACTCTTTGGCAGTAGAAAAACTAGGGGAGGCATAAGTTCCATCTGTTGGAAACTGTACTATTATCATTTGATAAGGTACAGTACTAGTTGAAGTGTTTATGTTTGCTGGATTTTCTGTGGCCGCAGTAATCGCAAACATCCCATTACGCACAGCAATATCTTTGTGTCCATTCCAATACCATTGCGTGAAAGCCTCGTAGTTGAAGAAATTACTAAGGGCGTTGGTCCATTGTAGATTGCCATTGGTGTCCATTTTGGCAACCCAAATAGCTTTATTATACGGACCAGTATTGGTCAATCCTGTGATATACAAGTAGCCGTCATCGCCCAATTGTATTTCTGTAGGATCATGTGTTCCATAGGCCATTTCTACTTGCCAGACTAGATTACCATTAGTATCGTATTTGGCAACAACAGCAGTGTAATCATCTCCATATGCAGATACCGTGTAACTATTGCCGGCAGAATCAACTGAAACTGCGTTGCCGTATACGCCTGCTCCAGTTATACCTACAGACCACAATACATTACCATTGTTATCTAATTTAACTAACTCACTACCATTGGCATCGGAATTCCCAAACGCATAGACATTAGGAGGACTAGCGCCATCAAGAGCGATACTATAGCCATAATCGTTTTGTCCTGCGGTAAAGTTAATACCTTGTTGCCAACTAATACCACTGAAGTTACCTTTGAACACAGTAAGTTGATTAGTTGATGTATTTGTTCCATAACCAGTTACATAAAAGTTACCGCTACCATCAACTACGATGTCATACATGTCCTCGTCGGTGCCTGTAACATCTATTTGATTTGTTAAAGCACCTGTAGGATCTAGCTGAAATACTCGACTGGTGACAGCATCGTAATCATTGATCAACAAATAGATATTGTCCGAACTGTCAACATCGAGACTTTCAGCACTACCTATAATTCCAACCAGTTGTTTCCATAAAATATTACCTTGTGGATCATATTTTACAACCAAAGGTTGAGGATAACTAGCTGATTCTGTAAAATCAGTAACAGCAACAATGACATTACCTTGGCTATCATAGATCACCGAGTTACCATAGTCTGTTTCGTTATTATTCATCAAGTCACCAAACTGTGCGATCCAATAACTGTTCTTACCTGTTTCAATGGTAAAGGTAGTTGTTGAGATGGAGGCAAAGTTAGTACCTGAGTTGATACTTACGCCGCCACTGCCTGGAATATAGGCTGTAGTTTGTTGTGTAGTATCTGGGAATACCAAAGCACCATTAGGACCGAATTCCCAAGTATGACTGTTTGCTGTAACCTGTACTCCATTAGCACCGCCAGAGATAACTGCGGCACCGCCCGGTGTTTGCGGAAGTGTTAAACTACCATCAGGACCAAATGTAAAATATTTTGAACTATCGCCTGTTCTAATAACAACATCACCAAGATTAGAATACAATGTTGCGGTATTATCATTACTATAGAGTCCGTTGCCGTTGTAGTTACTGCCTAGATGCCAAGAGCCATCATTATTGAACGCCAAGTGACTTTGCTGTGTGTACGCCTGGAAGTGATCTGGAGTTAGTTCTGTGTATATTGGGCAACCTGCTACTGACGGAGTAACACTCCAATGAGTCGATCCAGTATAGGCAGTATGCTGTACAGTATTATCTGGGAATGTTAATGTGCCATCTGTTCCAAATGTAAAGTAAGATGTATTGGCAAGTATTTGTATCGTAGCAGTTGATTGGATTAAAGGTTCGCCAGTAGTAGAGTTAGGTAAGTTTATAGTACCATCAGTACCCAAGAATAATGTGTAAGCGCCATTTACCAATGATGATTGTATACCAATGTTCCAAGCAGAGTTTTGTATAGTGCCATCTGGGAATACCAATCCACCATCAGAACCAAAGTTCCAATTTGAAGATCTTGTGCCTGTACTGATATTAAGTACTTGACTGCTCATCTGACCAAGCAGTGTAACAACACTAGAACCCAACTGACTCAATGTGCCAATACTTGTTCCGTAAGTCCCTGTAGTCCAAGACAAAGTTGTTATAGTATAAGTACCAGTTGAACTAATACCAGATATGCTACTGGTTATATCGGCCAGCGTAACATTGCTAAATGTTCCAGCAATACTGCCATCAAGTGGTAGTTGTGCCAAGATGGTTCTGTTATTGCTTGTTCCTGGCTGTGTGAGACTGTCCAGAGTAGAAGCTACTACAGCTATTCTATCTCTATAGATGTCACCCGCTCTGTGTCCAACTATAGGATCACCTTGACCATCGAGTATCTCTGCTCCGTCTACAGTAGTTAAGGTTCGAGAATATACTAAAGTGCCAGTTGTATGATTTAACTTAGTTACCCATAAACCAAGACCAGAATATATACCAGTTAGATAAACATCACCGTTTAAATCAAAACTTAGATCGTAGCCTTTTGAACCAGTGCCTTGCGCTAATGCCGAAGCCCATACCAGTGTTCCGTCTGGATTTAATTTAGAAACTCGTACAAGATTTTCAGTGCCGTCATTGACCACGGTATAAACATAGCCGCTATTAAACACTACCGCATCGCCAATGTCGCCCGAGGATGTGACTAGTTTATTGGTCCACTGATTTACACCTGAACTATCCCATTTGCTCAACATAGCCCAATGACTACCGCCGTCATTATAATCACCAATGGCCCATACTGATCCTGTGTCTGGATCAACAGTAACCGCACGATATATACCTGTACTGGTACTAGAATCAGAAGCAATAGGAGTTACCGTACTACTCCATGCCACGGTCCCAGTGCTGGAGACTTTGACAACAGTCGGGATTCCATAACCACCAAAACCGCTGCCGCCGTTATTGTATCCAGAAAGATAGAAGTTACCCAAGTTATCAACAGCGATATCTGTGGGATTAAGATAGTTAACACCTAGTACTTGCTGTGCTGTTCCATTAAGACCAAGATTACCGTCTGTGTCCATATAACCACACCACATACCACCAGCAGTCCAATCATTGGCCACCCAGTAGATGCGATCGTTACTGTCTATGGCAATAGCCACATTGGTAGCACCGCAGTTTCCGCCGTTAACAGGATCTTTCCAAGTCTTGTGCCATAACAAGTTACCTTCAGGATCATACTTTAACATTAAACTATCGGCAGTACTACCACCACCGGTTGCTGTACCTATAATATATAGATTGCCTTTGCTGTCGTAGACTGCGCCAGTTCCATAGACATAATCGCTCAATGCGCTGGCTGCGGCGCTGAGTCCGCCGTACTCTGCTACCCAGTATGGAGCCGTACTAGCACCTACTTTGATTTCTAAGTTTGGAGATCTAGTCTTAAGTGTACCGTTGGTATCTAAACTTACAACTGCGGTACCACTAGTCAGCTGGTTGACTGGTCCACCAGAACCTCCGCCACCACCTAATACGCTTACACCATCTCGTTTAATATCACCTACGGTGCTAGGCAGATTTAATACACCGTCTAGGCCAAATATCCATTGATTATAAACGGTTCCACTATTGTTGACACTAGTCTGTACATAAGCGCCGTCGTCTTGAACAAAGAATTCTTGATTACCACTAAAATTGGAAAGGATCGCACCTTGGCCGGGATAGTTAGGGGCTACAGCAACCCCAGTGCCAGTTGGATTGTTGTTTGTTATTACACCAGGAACTACAAAATTACCGTATGTGTCTAATGTGGCGGTGAAAGCGCCGTTGACCAATGTGCTAGTTGTAGCGTATCCAGAAAACGAGCGTGTAATCCATTGTGTATTATAATCTGTACTATCAATCTTGATAAGAACTTGTCCAGCAGTTCCGCCTGTGGGCACACCCTGACCATTAGTGCCAGCAGTTCCTTGTGCGCCATTACTACCAGCTGTACCTTGAACACCTGTAGTACCCTGAGCACCGCTAGGTCCTACGATTTGACCAACATTGGTAAATCCAGTGCCAGTCCATACATATAAGTCGCCATTACCTTCATCAATATAACTAGAACCAAGGGTACTGCTAGGGGGCAAACTTGCGCTGTTAGCCACTGAGCCAACAATGGTAGTTGCTATACCAGTAGCACCTTGTACGCCAGTATTTCCAGTTGTACCTTGGGCTCCTGTAGATCCAATAGTTCCTTGAACACCTGTAGTACCTTGTACACCTGTATTGCCGTTGAATCCAGCAGTTCCTTGAGCACCTGTTGAGCCGGTGGTGCCTTGAGCGCCGTGTATACCTTGAGCACCTGTAGTACCTTGGGCACCGCTGCCTCCACTGGTTAAAACAGGATTGCCAGCTTCGTCAATGATAGTAGCACCAACAGGAATAACAAGATTTCCGCTGCCATTGACCTGTACAATGTATCCATTGTTGCTAATGCTATTTGTAGCAGAGGATAGTACGGGGCTATAACCTTCCCATTTCACACCATCGAAGATGTAAGTTACTTCATTATCACCTGTATATTGTTGTCCAACTGAAGGGCTACTTGGAAAGTTTAATACTGACATTATTTTATTCCTATTTTCTATATTTACCGTTATACATTAAATCTATTTCTTAGTGCTTGAAAATTCTGTGAGACTTCTTGTGCTGTTAATGCTCTAGTGTACATCTTATATGCTCCAATTTGTCCAGCAAAGTAGTTGGTACTACCACCTAGATATAATGAGGTAGTATCGCTCTTAGCTAAAGATAGATATGTAGCTGGTGATGGATTTCCTTTAGTGCTTGTAGTAGTACCTTGGCTCACACCATTTATGTAAAGTGTAGTTTTATTAACACCGTCGTATGTTAATACAATATGATACCAAATAGCGGCTGAGTAAGTTGGGCCTGTAATATAAGCATTGGTAGCACCATCAAATACTCCACCGTTAATCTTATTACTGACAAATGCCAGTTGACTATCTTGCCATCCGCTGTTAGCTGTGCTGTTACTGTATTCTACAAGCAACGATCCTGTTGCTACAGAGTTAGGACGAGCCCATACATCATAGGTCCATCCTGCTGAGGTGTTTAATAGTGTGCCATACCCTGCTGTATCTATAGCCCACTGATTGGTTCCGTTGAACGCTAGGACTGTGGCATTATTAACCTTGGCTGTAGTTGGAGTATTGTAAAGTGTTAGTGTACGATTATTGGTACTTAGATCTCCTAAGTTACCTGCACCAACATAAGCAATAGGATCGTAGTTGGCCAATAGGTTAGTTGTAACAATGTCAAGATCGTATCTATGAGATATAGCATTGTAGTTTTGCTGTATTTCGTTAGCACTTAGGCAACGACCGTAGACGGCACACAGGGCAATATCACCGAGCCAATAGTTATCGCCGGCACCTATGTTTTCGTTTCCGTTACTGCTCCATTGATTGAATGTAACGCCTGTATTAGTGCTCACAAGTTTTCCATTAAAATAATATGAAACAGTTCCGTCTAGCGAATGGGTAACAGCGATGATAAACCATTGCCCAACAGTTACAGGTATATTGCTAGATAAGCCGCCACCACCGTTTGCGCTGTAGTGTATTTGATAAACACCAGTACTTGGGCAATATAGATAAGTGTTAAAGTTTCTTGTGCCGCTGGCTGTGCCAAAAAGGCAACGATAAGTTCCGGCAGTTATGGGGCCGCTCAGTCTTGCCGCAACAAACACAGTCTTACCTGTGTAAGTTTGATTATACTTGGCGGTAGCAGTAGCAACATACTGCGACCCGCCGCCATTTAGATTAATCAAACCGTTGTAAGTACTACTATATGTTGGACTGCCTGCACTAGTGCCGTTGTTAGCATTGCCAGACAAATCTGTATAGGTTGTTCCGCTACCTGAGTAACTAGCGGCATTGCCTATGTCTATGTAGAGTAAGGCACCGTTTGAATTAAACGAGCCATCATTTACGCTAATGTTGGTTAGGGTTACACCTTGAATAATCATTGCTTATCCTATGTAGGCCACTGACCAGTTATCATTAGCGTCAAAGTTGATTGATCCCAATGTTACCTTGGCTACTAGTGTGTCGCCTACTGCCAGTTTGGCTATGGTGCTGACGCCAAAGTGATTGACTGAAGGGTTTGGGCCAGTTTCCCACATCGCTTGATTAGCCTGACTGCCTAGACCATTATTCTTGATAACAGTGACTTGCGACTGTCCTGCTGAATTACTGGTCACACGGGCTACAAGATGTATGCTGTATAGTCCTGCGAGCGGAGCGGTGAACACACCAGTTGATGTATTTAATGCTGTTCCCTGTTGATAATCAACTGCGTAGTTATTACCGTTTAGAATACCATTAGTGTTAACAGTTGTACTTAGGTTATTGGTAGTACCAGCACCGTATACACGGAACGCAGGACGGTTTGGCATGTTGAACAAGACAGTTGATGTTGTTTGTGTAATAGAACCAATGTTAGTGCCAGCCGCATTTAAGAATGTGATAGCATTGGTGTTATCAGCCGCTGGTCGTAAAGTCATGCCATACTGTGTACTACCGCCCGGATACTTGATGCCCAATGTTGAGTAATATCCAACAACTTGTGCGGCTCCGCCTAAAAGTGTTGTGCCGTTAACTGATAGGATACTATTAGTACCGGGCATTACGATGTCACCATCGACGGGCATGGTAAAGGTGCCAGTGTTGTCAAACAGGTAACTGTAGTTGCCAGCGACTAAGGTCACATTAGGCTGTACACCAACGATATTGGCCTGTTGTGTCACTGTGACATTGGTTAGGCTTGATCCATCACCTACAAACTTATTGGCTGTAACATTGCCACCAACGCCAACGCCGCCAGTAACTACCAATGCTCCAGTTGTGGTTGATATACTGGTATTAGTTGCATACATTAGTATCTGTGTACTAGTGGTAACAATCACATCTGCTAGTCCGTCAGGATTCAATACCAAGTTAGCATTAGATCCTGCTGGAGTTGTTATCTGATTAGATACATTTAAGGTATTGGTAATAAATGTTCCAGTACCAGTTAGAGTAGCCAAAGTACTTGTACCGCCATACCATTTGAAAGCATAGTTGCTAGTTGCACTAGGAATACTGGTCCATAATCCACCCGGTTCAATGCCAGTTGCGTAGTCAACAGTAGTAGGGGACTCTTGTTGATAATAGGATATCTTAACACCAGTGCTAGTGGTAACGAAACTAGGAGGATTAACTCCTGTATTAGTAAAACTTATACTGGTAGACAAGTTATTTAGGCTAGCAGAACCACTTATACCTTGTACACCTTGTACACCGTTAGTTCCAGCAGTACCTTGGGCTCCAGTTGTTCCTTGTGTGCCATTAGTTCCAATACTACCAGCAGTACCTTGGGCTCCAGTTGTTCCTTGTGTGCCATTAGTTCCAATACTACCAGCAGTACCTTGGGAACCAGTAGAACCAGTTGTTCCTTGTGCGCCATTGGTGCCATTTGATCCAGCAGTACCTTGAGCACCAGTAGTACCCTGAGCTCCATGACTACTAAAAGAAACACCATTTAATGTTACAGAACCAGTTGAACTAACAGCAAATGTATATGTTCCGCTGACCAGTGTAGATGTAGTACCACCGCTTACTGGCTGTCCGTTGATATAGATAGTAGTAGCACTGACCACATTGAATACAGTTGTGCCTGTACTATCAACCACAGGAGCATTGGTAACATTGCTGTAGTCTACGGTTCCTGTCCAGGCTGTATATTGTATAGAAGAATCGGGGAATGTTATTCCGGCATTACCACTATTCGTTGTTAATCCAAATGTCCAAGTATTGTAAGTATAAGTACCTACTGGGTTACCAGAACCTAGACCAAATTGTGTGTCAGGATTCCATGTAGTTAACGGATTAGTTAGTGTGCCTGTGTTTACATATAAAGGATGTGAAAAGTTTGGGTTATTAAGTTGCCACCCGCCATCATATGTGATAGAAGAATCACTACTGGGATTATAGTTAGCAGGTGCCCACTTAGGTGGTGTTTGGCCATTTAATCTTGTATATGTGCCTAATGCGCCACCCCAAACCAGTCCGCTATTATCTGAAATAGTTATTGTAATAGGAGCACCTTGTATAACTACAGGATCACCGGTTAAACTTCCTGGCAACTCTAAAATACCATTCCAGCCAAAAGTCCAAGTACTATAAGCAACATCAACGCTATCGCCTGTGGTGATTTTAACAGGATAGTAACTGTTGATATCAAAATGTCCGCTACCGCCTAACCCCGGAACTTGATAGTTTAATGATCCGGGTAATGATGTACTGCCATCTGTATTAAATGACCAAGAATGTGTTTCTCCGTTAGTGTTTATCTGTACAGGTCCGTTATCAAACAACCATACTTCACTATAGTTGGTTCCACCAGTATAGATATCTATGGCTGTTCCTGTAGAATTTGCGTAAATGTACTGTACATTATTCAATTGAAGACCTTGACTACCGTCTAGGGCTATTGATTGGTTACCGTTGACTAATGTATTTGTTGATGTGATGTAACCTAGATCGTTAGTGAACGCCGAAATGTGAGTGGGCACAGAAGGTTCAGGAGCCGCATCAACCCAAGTGCCGTCGTAGTAAACATAACTTCTACCACTGCCGATATCATACCATAGTGTACTGGTACTTGCAGGAACAGGAGGAGTACTGCTTTGTATAACACCACCACTGTGGAATAGTTCACCGTTTAGTGTAATAGAACCAGATGTGGTTAGTGTAAATCTATAAGGACCGTTGATCAGTGTGCCACCTGGAAACTCTGCTGGACTTCCGTCTGCGTGTTCAATAATAGCACCTGCGGGAATAACAAAGTTACCTGCTGTATTTACAGACACGGTGTATGTACCGTAACCGATTGTACTGATAGTGCTGCCTGTAACAGCACCTAACCATTTAACCCCGTCCCAGGTATATACTATACCATTTGCGTTTGCGTATTGTTGTCCAACTGTGGGGTTGCTTGGAAAATGTAGTAATGACATTATTGTGTTTCCTGTTATTACATTAGTTGTTCTATGCTAATGAAGTTTGTATTGTAAGAAGATCCTGTTATAGCAGTTATTCTATAGGCTTTTTGACTATTAGGTATTGTTAATACCATTTCTGCTCGATCTCCAGGATTTAGCGATGTACCGCCTAGTACTGTTCCGGCTGTTGTAAAGGCAACTGAGTTTCCGTTTACAACATTGATCGAACCAGCATAGAATGTTGACAAGTTGTATGTAGCAGTGAATACTCCAGTTACTGCTCCTACTTTCAAGTTGTTACCAACTCCTGACCATTCTGCGTAGACATTGTCAAATGTTACAGGATTTCCTGAAATGACAAATGACGACAACTTGGTCACTGCTGTAGATGTATTAGCCGCTGTGGTAAATGGGACCTTGCCCCATACATTAGTGGTCCCACTTGGATTAACCAGTGTGTATGTCAATCCAGGAATGTAGTTATTGAGATAAGTTGATTCACCAACTCTCCAATATGGAGTATTATAAGGTCCAAACAAACCGCTGGTCACATTGGTAATAGTCATCAACGGACCACCGATTGGATCGTGTATTTCCCAACCTATTTGTGGCTGTGGATATGAGCCTTGAATAATATCAATGTAGAAAACATTTGTACCTGTATCAACAGTGGTTACATTATAGTTAGTTTGAACATAGTTTTCATAACAAATGTATAGATCTGAACCATCATAGGCAAAATCACCTATTGTATCTCCAGGATTACCTACCAATGATGGTGGAGGACTAACCGGTCTTAACTTAACACCATTGTTTAATAGGCTAACTGCTGTTGTAGCTGATATAGCATAAGAAGCTGTTACAGAGTAAGAACTACTAGAAGCAAAGGCAGATGTAATGCCTGTACCTGTGTAGGCTGTGGTTTGAACAGTGCCATCTGGAAACTGAACACTACCGGTAGATAGCACTGCTAGTGTGTAAGTTCCGTAGTTGATGTGATTAGTTAGTGTGCCTGCTGCTATTGTGGCTGTGGTTGCGCTGGCCTGAACGCTACCATCGGGCCATGTAATACTACCGTCAGGATTGAACTGCCATGTATAGGTAGTGCCGCCATTAAATGTTGACAGTTTTACAGGCGCTGCCGAAACATCGCTGGCAATCAATCCGCCGCCGCTTGTTGCTGTAACTGTGATAGTGGGTGTTGTTCCGTAATCTATAACTAGGCCGCCTGGTAATATAAAGTTACCCGCTGTGGTCAATGTTGCAGTATGATTATTGTTAGTTAATGAGTTAGCACTTACATATTGATTAATAGTACTGGTTGTTACATATCCCAAACTATAAACATTGGCATATGTGAGATAACCTTTGTCATTAATAAATGTAGATATGTTAGTAGTTGTTAGTGATGCCGTGGTAACGATGTTGGCTGTACCAGTGATGTTGTTCCATGCCACAGTGCCAGTATAAGCAGTGGTTTGGAAAGTGCTATCAGCAAACTCGATGTTACCGTGTGGTCCACCATTTAGCACAGTTGATACCACAAATGTAGCACTGGTTCCGCTGTTAGAGTTATTAATATAAACAACATCTCCAATAGAGTAACCACCGCCTCGATTATTAATACTCAAGGAGTTAATACTTCCTCCCGGAGCATGGAAATCAACTGTCAAGCCTGTTCCGCTACCGCCTGTAGTTTGTACATTGGTTCCAGTTGAAGGATAGTTAGTACCACTTGTGGCTAATGTTATCGATGTAGGAGGTCCGGAAACATTATTGTAACCCACTCTTAAATAGGTTAGATTTATTTCCCCCATTTCTGGATTAATGGAAACATTGTTAGTTGAATATAATGTAGCGGTATTGCCAATACCATCTGCCAATAATATTCTCAAAAAGGTATTATAAGCATTACCCTCTTGTGGTATTGTGTAGGCTGTATCTTGTACAGTTCCATTGTTAAATGTAACACTACCGTTGGCGTTTAATGTAAATGTACTAGTACCGTTTTCTAAACTACTATGTGTTGGTTCAACCCAATGATATCCGCCAGCACCGTCGTCATATAAGAAACCAGCAGTGCTAGTTGTAGGGGCAATGGTAGAAGTAATAGTGATACTTTGGTGTCCAGGAGTATCGTTGGTAGCAAGTTCTATACCGTTACCAGCAACAAATGTCAATGTATCCAGCCCAACCGCAGTTAGTGTATTGGCATTGGCAATCTCGATGTATTTAAAAGTAGAGTTCATGCCAATCAATACCGCGCCATTGCCCTGATCAGTTACACTAAAAGCAGATTCAGTATCAAAATTTAAGTGTGTAACATTGGTAACTGTGTTAGAACCTGTGCCAGTTATACTATTAAACAAGCCAACTTCTTGAATATATCCGGCATATTGCCCAATGGTAGCAGTGGTAATAAATGAACTTTGTTGACTTTGTTCGCTAGGACTAGCATCGATCCAAGTTCCATCGTAATATACATAGGTTCTACCACTTACAGTATCATACCATAGTGTTGTTGTACTGGCAGGAACCGGAGGTTGATCACTTTGAACAAGTTGATTAATAGCACCATCGTATAATAGGCCAAAATTGGCATTAATTTTATTAAATGCTGTTCTTAATGTGTCACCGTCGCCCGCATTTGGGGCAGATCCGGTGTTAATATACGAAATTGTCATCTTGGGAATCCTTGGGTTTGGCTACGGTTCATCCAGTATTTAGTTGCTCTTTGAACAAACCTATGCTATAATAAAATGGTAACATTTACACAGATAAATATTGGTATATGAAAGAAAGTAGAAAATGTCGACATTGATTTTGAACGCCGACGCAAGTCCAGTAAGCCTACTTCCTTTGAGCACTATCTCTTGGGAGGAAGCAATCCGTTATTTGGTATCTGACAAGGCCATTGTATTAGATTGGTACGAAGATTGGATAGTTCGCAGTGAAAAGTGGAGTACTCCCGTCCCTGCTGTTATGATTTTGAAAGAATACCAAAAGAAGAAAACCACAGTTCGCTTTAGTAAGCATAATGTGTTTCTTCGTGACGGCTATACTTGCCAATACTGTGGTGAAGATGTTGCCCGTAAAACTGCTACATTGGACCATGTGTTGCCAGTATCACACGGCGGTAAGACTACTTTTGAAAACTGCGTTTGTGCCTGCGCTAGTTGTAATGCCAGCAAGGGCAACAACAAGAAGATTGTTCCAAAGGTTAAACCAACCAAACCTACATACTTTCAGTTAGCTGAAAAGCGTAAGAAGTTGGATTGGAATGTTCCGCATCCTAGCTGGACAGCATATCTAGGATAGCACAAAAGCCCCGTAAGGGGCTTTTTTATTTCTCACGGAAAATAATGCGACATTTGGTTAAATCATAGACCGACATTTCTGTGCGAACACGGTCACCAAGAAGAATTTGGATTTTATTTTGGCGTATTCTGCCACTGATGTGTCCTAGTACTAGAGCATTATTCTCTAGTCGAACACGGAACATCGAGTTAGGGAGGGCTTCTTCTACCACTCCCATCATCTCTATCAAATTGTCTTTTGCCACTTGGCTTACATCTCCTTAAATTTTCTCACCTGCCGCAAATCCACGCCAAACCTTAAAGCGTGGAAAACGCAAACTATACACATTATCGCTGTCTTGATTCAATGTAGCAACATCCGCACGAACTTCGCCAACTTGCCCAACTACTTGATCTTTAACAGCCCAAATCTCTTCACGATCCTTGTCGCTCCATCCACTGCCAACACTGACACGAATGAACTTGCCATCATCTTCGCCTTCAAACAAGATAGCACCCATTTTACCCACATTCTTACCAGTGCCTTCTTCCACTGCTACTGCTGTAAGACTGACTTCGATAAACGGTTTCATCTTGAGCCAACTCACACTTCGCTTGGCTTCATATACGGCATCAATATCTTTGATCATAATGCCTTCAAAACCTGATTCAATGGCATCTTTGTTATACTGTTTGAACTCTAGTTCGCCCACATAGGTATCCAAATCAACTGCTGTTTGCGGAATAATGTCAATGCTACCAATCCTGTCAAACACATCTTTCATATTGCGTAGCATTTTACTACGATGCTGTTGACCCAAACTAGATTTACCTGCTTGGAACTCTGTCAAGGACAGGATGTCAAACAACATCAGTCGAGCATCTTCGCTTTGAACATCACTTTTACGATGTACCTGTTTCATTAGTGCTTGGAAACTAGAGCTAACCATTTCGCCGTCTAACACTAGAGAACGATTAAACAAATCGATATTTTTTTCAATAGCTTCTGTAATGTGGGCAAAGTTTTCCAACAACTTACCATTACGGCTGTACATTGTGGCTGTCTTGTTATTGATATTGATCACAGTAATAACACGAACACCATCCAACTTGGGTTCTAGCAACTTCTTACCCACAATCTTCTTTTCGTGATTAGCACCGTCATGTGCCAACATACACTCGAACAAAGGAATACCTTGAATCTTACTAAATCGACCTGACAAGACCTTGTTTACAGTCTTTTCACTGACACCGCAACGAAGGTCTTTGATAAGGATACGGCGATACCAATCATTCCATTGTGCCTTGGTGCTTGCTGACAGCGCCAGTTCAATGGCATCACGAGCGGCATGTCCGGTAAGTTCACGAGCAGCCAAACTACGGGCTAGTTCTTTAAAGACTACCCAAGGTAAACCCTGTCCTTCTCCGCCACCGTGTGTGGGCACTTTCTTGACACCAAAAGTAATCATAGGGTCAAGGGCCAAACGGAAACCTTCAAACAGCTCTTGATTGTCTGCTTCGGCCTCAGCTTCAATAATTGCTTCTTTGTTTAAACGACTTGCGTGTTCTTCAAGGCTACGAATAACGCTATCACAATGACTCATGGCATTCCTGTGTGTTAAAAACTATATTATACAGGAATTTTAGTCATTTGTCAAACACTAAATGAGCTACCGCATCCACATTGGCTAACAGCATTGGGGTTTTTTATGTTAAAACTGCTACCCATTAGATCTTCTTTGTAATCAATGACAGCACCATTAAGATACATCATGCTCATACTATCAACTAATACTCGAAACTTACCAGCTTCTAGTACGAAATCGTCTTCGTTTTGTTCTTCATCAATGGTAAATCCATATTGGAAACCACTGCACCCTCCGCCTTGTACAAAAGTGCGTAAGGCAACATTGGGATTATCTTCTTCTAAAAGAATATCCGATATTTTTGATTTGGCAGCATCTGTAATAGTTAGTTGATCCATGATGATATTTATACCCTAAAACTTTCGCCACAACCACATTCACCACGAGAGTTTGGATTATGGAATTCAAATCCTTCATTAAGTCCTTGGCGGACATAATCTATTTCTAGCCCATCTAAATAAACAGAATCACGTCCATTTACCCAAACAGTGGCTCCGTTGTGTTCGTATTTGAACCAATCACGAGTTGCAGGAGCACTATCCATATATTCTAGCACATAGGCCAAGCCACTGCAACCTGTGGTTTTTACACCTACCCTAACACCAACTCCTTGCCCTCTTCGAGCAATTTGTTGTTTGATTTTATTAGAAGCTGTTTCTGTTAAGGTAATCATTTATCGCGGCTTTGACAGCATCTTCTGCCAAAATTGAGCAATGTATTTTAACGGGTGGAAGTGCCAACTCTTCGGCAATGTCGCTGTTTTTAATACTTCCCGCTTGATCAAGTGTTTTCCCTTTAACCCACTCTGTAACCAGGGATGAACTAGCAATAGCGGATCCGCATCCATATGTTTTAAATCTCGCATCTGTAATAATCCCATCTTCAACTTTTATACTTAACTGTAAAACATCTCCGCAACTAGGTGCCCCCACGAGTCCAACTCCAACACCTTCCTCGTCTTTGGCAAAACTGCCAACATTACGAGGATTTTCATAGTGATCAACCACCTGTGCTGAATAACTCATACAATATTTCCTTTGAAATTAAACATTTAGTCCGTTACTAAAATCTGCCATTAGTCTCTAGAACCGGGATAGTATTTTTGGTTGCCGCCAAACTTAACACTTTTAACTTTGCGACCTTTAAGCGTTTTACCGCTACCTTTAACACCTTGTGTACCCGTTCCGTCTGTATTATCTGTATCATGCGGACGCATACCACGGGCAACACATTGGCTATAACGAACATTAGACAAACGAGCGCCACGCACATCACACTGAGCCTGTGTAGGAGCGGCTATTTTCTTTTCAGCAAGTAAGTCTAATATTTTCATACTTTTATTTATTTAAAAAGAATGATACCCATCATCAAAGTCTGTGCAACAAAACCAATAGTGATCGTAGCAATATACAAGATATCTTTTTCCAGGAGGGATTTAACAAACAAGGTAGTTAGAGCGGCCCAGATAAACACCATCAAGTCAATATTAGGTAGTTTATCGCTATTGCCCACAATCACTGCCCAAAGCGTAGGAACACTGGCAAAGTGTAGCATAACAATAGCAATCCAACCTAGCGCATGAGCACTGATGTTTACAGCATGATTTTTGATAAAGTTGTAAATGGCTGTGTAACCTTTGACGAACAAGTTAATGATTTTTGAAAACATATATTTCCTTAGTTATAAAAAATGTGATGACCGATGTGTGCTACAGGCTTCTTGCCCCAATGTGGGTCAATATAGTCTGCATGATAATAAAGTGCCCGTTCTAGGCTAGGTAATCGATAGTTTTCCATTAGAACTTTTTGTGCGGCAATAACGCTTTGTTCATAGTTAACTTTGTTAACGGCATTGAACTTAACGACTCTATCGCAGGCCCACGAAAACTGGCATACGACCTTATCATAGAACACATTCTTTTGGTAAATGGTTTTACATACATCCCCGGGAAACTTGCCCGAGTTAACACGATTCATAGTAACAATGGCCACTGCGGCTTTGCCTTCAAATGGTTCGCTACCAGCTTCAAAGTAAATGTTCTTAGCCAAACATCCCATTTGGCGTTCTCTAAACTCTGCTGTAATATCGCTGGTTTCTTGTGCATCGCTGTGGGATAGTTTAGTGTCTACTGCCCAATGTAGCAAATGTACTGTGCCCCATAGGAATAATCCCATTAGCACAAAAGATATAAATTTGAGAATTGAATTGGGTATCTCAACCCCTTCCACTCCTCGCTTGTTCGCAATCGTAGTCATAAGACCTCCTTTTGTTTAATAGCGCGGTAAGAATAGTTATCTTCAACTCGTAAGTTTATAGCAAAAAGTGCCTAAAGTCAAGTGTTTTTAAGGTTTACGCTCGATATCGGACTCTTCGCAACGAGTTCCGTATTGTATTTCAACAATCTTTAAGGGGTTATCAGTGTTGTTGATCAACTGATGCCATTCGCCCACAAGTATAGTTTTGCTTTGTTGTTCTTTAAGGGTTGTTCTACCAGGATTCCAATCTATAGTAGCAGTGCCTTCACTGACAATCCAGTATTCATTACGATGTTCGTGTCGTTGCATACTCAACTGTTGTCCCGGCATAACAGTTAATTCTTTAACTTTCATACCCGGTACTTCGTGTAATACTTGATAGTAGCCCCACGGGCGATTTGTTTTTGTCATTTTTCACCTATAATCATAAAGCGTGTAAAACTCCAATTCGGATATACAAACGCTTTTTCACCACTATACATCAGCTGTCGAACTGGGTACATTTTTACAAAATCTTCAAGACAACTCGAATGAACATGATGGTCTTCATGAGGCATATTGTTACCTTGTAGAACAACTGCGGTTCCTTTGGGAATGTTATTCCACCAATCCATGTTATCAAAATGTTCTGTACTGGTGTTTATGATCATATCCATATTACGCAAAGATGTTATTGATTTATTACAATCTTCTGTAAAGGCTTTAAACTGCCAATCCTGCCATACCCAGTTTTCATTTATCATATCTGCCACAGGTTGGCACGTTGGATCCATATCTAAACTAACACAGCGATCTATTTGTATGTTGCCACGAACTTTGAGTAGGAAATGTGTTATACCATACCAACCGCCGTAGATACCTAAGTAATCTATTTGTGTGTAAATTTTTTCTAGTTCTTCACACAACCAAATCTTACTGCCTATTTGTCCACTGCTAAATGCGTCTGGATTAATTTCCATTATACGTAGTATAGTTCCGGGTATTCGATTAATACATGCACACCGCCCTGTTTATAGGCTTTCTTATAGGTATCTACAATCTTGGCATGATCTTTTAAATCATAAAACTTAATGTTTGGGCACATAGATTTGAACTCTTTTAAATAGTTGCCTTTATGCTGATGACCAGGATCTAATGGCTTGTCTGAACCTTTGCCCAATCTAATGATCATGTTGGCCTGTTGACCAGTCATTAGTTCATACTTGTCTACATGGTTAATCAGTTGATTAGCAGCCAATATAATAAAGTCCCAACGAGGATAGAATGTAACCACGGTCTTACCAGTCATAGCAATACCTAAACTCATGCCCATTTGTGTTTCTTCCATGACGGGTAGCTCAATCATTTTATCTTTGGACACATTACCCAATGTAGTACTCATAGGATTACCAGCATAAACAATCTGTTGTCCTATAAACACTGTGTTGTTTTGCTCTCCCAAATAGGTCATTGCCTGTGTTAAAGCATCTTTATACGGTTGCGTTGTTGTTGTCATTTTCTATTCGTCTAATAATGTTTTGAGCCATAACTCTGTGGCAAGTTAAACTTGGATGATGATCTTTAGGAGTTACTTCAAACGAAAACTCATCCCATTTAACTGTGAGTTCTGGATTATAACCTTTACTGTGCATGGCACCAGGCCACATTAAATCTGTAATGCTTTTATAGTTTTTACCATTGTAGTTAAATGTAACAAATCTTTGAGATAACCAAAGATCCTGCTCAATCAAGGGAATATACTCTTCAGGCCAAGTAAAGATTAGGGTCTTTATTCCTTTACTTTCACAAGTTTGCAGGAACTGTTTGACATTGTCAAGACCCTTTTGAATGTATTGTGCTAAAAACTGATCTAATGACAAACCTTGATCTTCTAAATACTTTAGGAAATGCTGTTTATGTTCGTCTTTATTAATTTCGTGAAAAGGTAAGTAATGCGTTTTTCCGCTGTGTTCAAATACAACATGATCCCGCTGCCATTGAGTTAGTTGAAATACAACATGGGACACTTCTTCGTATTCAATAAATGGAATACTATGTCCACTATACCAAGCACCTTCAGATCTATCAGTAAAACACTTGGTCCACCATGTAACAGCACCTTCATTAGATCCACCATTTTGAGGATGAACAAACTCAAAACTATTAAAATGGTCAGCAACTATTCTAGGATAGCGAACGCTTTCCATAAACTTGATGTGTGCATGTTTAACTAGTTTAGGATCGTATTGATCCGGAGGAGGTTCTCCTATAGTGGGCAGGTTACTATAATAATATAGACCCTGTCCCCACGTAAAGGAACATCCAGCAAATATCATGCCTTTGGTAATTCTACAGTTTTCTTTACTTTGCATTATCTTGTTCTATTCTTTTAATAATGTTGTCAGCCACAACTCGATGACACTTTAAACTAGGATGGTCATCCAAAGTTGGGACTTCGAAATTATCAGTATCAGTGGACAATTTAAACCCGGGTACAGTCATTAAATCATCCATAGATAGATAGTTCTTACCTTCGTAGTCGAAAGTAATAAATCTTTCAGAAAACCAACTATCCTTTTTAATATATTCTAAAAAATCATTAGGCCAAGTTAGAATATAAGTTTTAATATTTTTATCTTCTAGTTGTTGTAATAAAGTTTTTACCGATGCTAAACTGTTTAGCAATACTTCTTCATTGTGTTGACCCACGGTTTTATTGTTCAAATTTAACCAATCCAAATATAAATCTCTAAAAGGTCCATCTGGATTCCATAGTAAACTAAGAGTAATTTCTTTCTGTATATTGCCTACCTTCAACTGTACCGTATCTCGGTTATAAGGAGTTAGTTGAAGAATAAAGTGTGATATATCATTAGTATCAATATATTCTATCTTATCAAACCATTTTGGATGTGATTCAAAAGTTTCTTTTCCGGAGTCTTTAAAATAATCATAGGCATAGGCATGAACATATTTTGTCGGTTTTCCTGGATTAAGTAAAACAGAGTTTTGTCTACTAAAACATTCAGACCAATACTCATACATTTTTTTATTACTGCCACCATTTTTGGCGTGTACTATTTCATAGGTATTAAAATGATTGGCAACAAGTCTAGGATATCGTACAGCATCTTTAAAAGCAACATGTGCCCTGGTTATAAAAATAGGGTTAAAATTATAAGGCTTGTCTTCTATAACAGTTTTAGAGTTAGTATAATAATGTAGATTTTGTCCCCATGTAAAGGAACATCCTGCAAATACCATGCCCTTTATAGGAGTTGCATCTGGTTTATATTTCATCATATATTAAAATGTTGCATTATTTCAATAGCCAGCGCCCTAGCTGATTCTAACCCAGGATGTTTTTGATTATGAAATAACGAAGTATCCTGTGTTGCTGCAATAATTTCTTCTTTAATAGACAACTCTCGTTGTATGATATCCTCGGATATATCGGGCCAATCCCACAAAGAACCTTTACCTCTTTCTAAAAATTCAAATGCTTGACTAGCGGGCACATCTTTTCCAGTTATTTTAGAACGCAGATTATCTACTGTATAATCTGCCCAATCTAACATATGCTTTTTAGATTTGTGTAGGGGGGCATGGCCGCCCATTATAGCCCATTTGACAGTAGGATGATTATTTTTAATATCAGTGGCCCATTGATACATTCTTTCGGCAGTAAGATCTATTACTGCATCATATCCTAATGTAGAAAACTTTTCTACTTCTGGAGGGGTAAAATCTCTAATCAACTCAGTATGAAACCAAATAACGATATCTGGATACATTGTGGTATCTTTAGTGGCATATAACAATGTTTCTAGTTGTTGAAACTGATAGTTATTACTATTACCTCCCCAAGATTTATTAAATGTAGGATGTCCTTTCTTGAGAAACTGATATTCAAACCACTCTGCAATAGAGGTATCTCCTCGTGGCCAAAGATGACAAGGAACGGTTCCCCATGTATCCCCTATTATAACTATATTAGCCATTTTTATCCTTTTCTATTTTTTTAATAATGCTGTCTGCAAATAAACGATGGCAATGTAGACTCGGATGACTATCCACTGGTGGAGTTTCAAAATGTTCATAATCACCTAATATCTCTAACCCAGGGTTTTTTTGAAACATATCTTCGATACATTCGTAGGTAGAATTGTTATATTCAAATGTTATAAGTTTATCTGCCAAAAGTTCATCTTGTTTGATTAACGGTACATAGTGGGGAGACCATGTCATGATGTAGGTCTTTATTCCTTTTTCTTCTAAACCTTGTAAAAAGGTTTTAACATTGTTAAAATCGTTGGCAATAAATTCATTGTGGAACTGAAAAAGATCCATATTTTTATTCAACAACCATTCAGAAAATAAATCTTTATAGTGTTGACTAGGATTCCAAACATCAAATAGTCTCAACGGACGACCTACTCTATAGATAAAATCAAAGTTTGTAATACGACTTCTCGGCCAATAGGTCAGTTGAAAAACTACATGCGAAATCTCTTGGTGTTTGGTTTTTGTTAGTTGATCAAACCAAGTGGGATAATCTTGAGCAATTTGAACATCTGTCTTACCTGCAATATCCGGAGCTAGATGATCGTATAAAGTATTCCTTATAAAGGATCCATGATTATTATCATCGTTAAGGCTTTCTGTCCAATACTCAACCATCAAGTCATTTGCACCACCGTTACTGGGATGAACTATTTCAAAAGAATCAAAATGATCAGCAACTAGTCTAGGAAATCTATGCCTGTTTTTAAACTTTAGATTAGCAGTAGTATAAAGCCAAGGGGAATATCCCTGTTCTTGTTCTTTATAAGTTTCTAACACAGGAGAAAAACTATACCACCAAAGTCCTTGACCCCAGGTAAAAGAATCACCTATAAACAACATGCCCTTTTTAGATTCAGGGTTTCCACGATATTTCATTTTTTCTTTTTCTTAGGTTCGCTGGATTCGCCCCAACTGATTTCCCAATCTTTAAAGTCAGCGGCAAGACAATCCACTTTATAATCCAATCTGCCACCTACTACTTCTTGTATTTTGTTTTTAGCAGTATTACGAATACCATTTAATCCGTGTGTAAGTGCTAGATTACCTTCTTTAAGTCCGCGACGGTAAGCAGATTCATTGTGCCAAATATGTAAATTCATTTGACTCACTACCACAATAGCACGAATAGTTTCTGCTGTGATCTCAGCATCTGCTTCATTGAGTATAAGCTGAATATCGTGTACAATATCCGCAATCTCCTGCGAATATTCTGCCTTGTGTTCTGTAATGAAAACTTCTTTTAGTTGAACAATGCTCAATCTATCAATAAGGTCGCCTAGTGTATGCAAGTATCTTCTCTCAGTCATAAGTTTGTAAAGTTCCTGTTATTGTTAGTTATTACAATCGGATATGCGGCCATTAACTGTTTGATTCCGTAATCCAAATCATATTGAGGTTTCCATCCCAGTGCTTCAATCTTGTCATTAGACACAATATAGTTACGTTTATCAAAGTCTTCCTTAAAGTCGTCTTGTTTGATAACCAGTTTGGGAATGTACTCTTTGATCTTTTCGGCTAACTCTAGTTTACTTAGATTGGCAGTACTTAGCCCTACATTGTATGCTTGACCGCTAGACTTTTCATAGTTTTCAATCATAAACTCAAAAGCCCGAGCAATGTCTTGTACATGAATATAGTTACGTTTAAAATGTGCTTCAAATAACACAAGATACCCGTCTACCATACTTTTGTAAACAAAATCGTTTACCAACAAGTCTTGGCGCATACGGGGACTTACACCAAACACTGTTGCCAAGCGCATGGCAATACCACCTGCGGCAATCGCAGCATCCTCGGCCTTACACTTTGTTTCAGCATACAGACTCAAAGGTTTAAATGGGCTTTCTTCTGTGATGATTTGATCCGATGATCCATATTGACTATTTGTATTGGGCATAATCAACATTTGATCTTTATGTAGGTATTTGGCAATCGCTTCTACATGTAAAAAGTTAACATCAATGGCTAGTTGTGGATTAGCCTTACAGGCAGGCATACCTACAATAGCAGCCAAGGGGATAATGACTTGATGCTGTTGAGTTTGATCTAATAATAGTTCGGTATCACGTACATCGCCTTGTACAAACTTAAAATGTTCGTGCTTAAACAAATGAAATAAAGATGCTTGTTTATATAACAGATTATCAAATACTGTTACTGCATAGCCTTTATTCAATAGATGTTCTGCTAAGGTGGATCCTAGATATCCAGCCCCGCCTGTGATCAAAACAGTTTTCACTGGAACTCATCCTTGTTGGCAAGATACCAATCGTGGGCTTTCTTAAGTCCAACTTCCAACGGAGTTGTAGCTTCCCAACCTAACTGTGCTTTGATCTTGTTAGAGTCAATGCGGCGTGTGGGAATCATACTGGGCTTGCCAGTAACATATTCAATAGGGTTAGTATTGTTAACAAGATTTTTCATAATAGACAGAACATCATTAACAGAGTAAACATTGTTACAGCCTACATTGTAAACATCATAAGTCTCTTGTTTTTCCATTACTAACTGTACTGCTTCAACAAAGTCATCAATATATAACAAGTCACGTAGTTCTGTACCATCGCCCCATACTGGGATAGGATTCATATTGTCTGCAACCTTACGAATAGTTGCTGGTGTAACGTGGCACTTGGCAAAGTCATACTTGTCGTGAGGGCCGTACAAGTTAGCAGGACGAATAACCACTGTGGTCATTGGTGTGGGCAAATACTTGGCGTAAAGTTCGCATTGAACTTCTGCATAACGTTTCATCCAACCCACTGGGAAGTAAACAGGATATGGAGCATCAAACAAGAAGTCTGTTTCAACCACCGGTTCGTCGCCTTTTGGTGGATATACTGTGTTGCTACTGATAAAAATATACTTAGTAACCTTGTTACGATAAGCACTATCGATTAGGAAGTTATTCATAGCCACATTAGGTGTAACGTGTGCAAGTGGGGATTGAACTGTGTCCACAGCATTACTGGTACTTGCGGCAGCATGAATAACCACATCACAGTCTTTGGTAACATCTAGGCAAGTGTGGTAATCTGTTAGGTCACCATTTACATATTCAACACCATTGTGCATATCACGCGGCATACGAGTATGTAAATGTACACGAATATCGGTATAGCCATCAGCTACCAGTTTGTTGGTTAGATTTTGTCCGACTAGGCCAGATCCACCTGTGATTAAAATTTTAGAAGTCTTTTCCATATAGTCCTTTTTTAGTTTGATTTGATTAGCATTACTTTTAAACCTGGATCAGTAGGGAACATATCCACTATTTTGACCAGTTTAAAGTTTTCTTGTGTTAGTATATCTTCTAATATACCTTTTTGATTTAGCTGTGCAGTTATAAAAATATCTGCATCATCTGTTAGATGAGGGCGTATGTTGGCAAAAAACTCTTTATGAGCAACAAAATCAGTGTCAATCATTAATCTTTTGCCTAGATCATACATTTCCTTAGGCATATTGGGATCTACTACATATCCGCCGTCGTTAATCGCATTAGGGGGATTACCGACTACTAGGTCCCATATTTCAGTGTCCGGAATACCCGAAATGGTAGGTGTTACATATCCTGTAAACACTTGATCGTAGTTTAGTTTTTTTGCATTTTGAAATCCAGTATACACAGCAAGATCATATATATCAGAAAATGTGAGTTCGTTACTGATGTCTTGTGTTAATATTTCCCAGCCTATTCTGCCATGTCCGCAACACCATTCAAAACATCTATTATATTTTTTCTTGGCGCCGTATTTGTCGATAGCTTCTAAAAAGTAAGGAAGGTGGAAATCACCGCCACCTTTAAGATACCATTTATGGTCTATAAACTTGCCGTTGGTTAAACAGGTACGATTATGCTCGTTTAGATTTAATCCATCCAGTACAGGATTGGTAGGTACAAGGTTCATATTATATAGTTTAATGTGTTAGAACAAGAATGTCAATCAATCTTTTACAGTGATAAATGACAAATAAGAAACTCTTTTAAATCCATTTTTAACAGTTACTACCGAATGGCTTGGATTGTTTTTTGTAAAATCTAACAATACAAAATTACCTAAAACTGGTTGCACTAATATGTCATTATCCTGATCGTGGAGTACTAGGTGTCCTCCAAACGAATCATTATATTCTGAGACATCGTTTAAGTATATCAGTATTGCACAAATTCTTCCGGGATTATTTCCATCTTCGTGTTTCATTATACCATCGCCGTTTGTATAGTATGTAATACTATCGTCAAACTTCATATTTTTTAAAGTTGTTACATGATTGGGATAGATATTTTTTAAATATTCGTAGATTTTAGAACGTATATGGTTATGATTTTCATAACTATTTGTATAATACCAACTTTGAAAAACAGATTTTCCCTGAGACTTTGCTTGTTTTTTTTGTTCTTCAACTTTATCTAATGGAAAACTCCAAGAGCTGCCTGCTTGCGGGATAACTTGAAATGTACATAACCATTGATCAGGATCTTTAATAAAAGAATCCAAAGAGCTAGATCTTATCTCTTTTAAGATATTAACATCTAGACCTATCTCATCAATATTACCTATATGGTAACCCAATGTGGTCAAACTTTTAGTTGCCATTTATTTTTCTATGTCCATTAAATTTTTATTTGAAACAAAATCTACGTAAGCATATCTATTAAATGAATTTTTTACTTCTTCCACTGAATGATGAATATTATGATGTTTAAAATCTAACATAACAAAAGTACCGCGAACTGGTGAAATTTCCTCATGTAGTTCACCGTCATCTATAATAAGTCGGCCACCGTCTTCTGCATTATAAGTGTCATTCAAATATATAAGAAAGACGCACAATCTGCCCGGATTGTTTCCGTCCCTATGCCTTTTAGAAAAATCCCCAGGTTCGTATAAAGTCAACATATCATTATGAAACATTTCAGCTGTTTCTAACTCTGGGTATATAGAAAGAATATATTCTGATATATATTTTCTAAAAGTTATACACACAGCATAGACTTCACTACCGCCAAACTGCCACCATTTTTGATCCAATGCTAGATTCTTTTCTATTGTTTCCTGTCGTCTAGAATCGACTTCATTAAATTTAAGACGAGGTTCGTAGGTGTTTCCTATTTGACCACTTATGCAATGCCAATAAATTCCATTTTTTTCTTTATCAATAGATAAACTTATTGTTTTATCAATCAAAGAATCTACTATCTGATTATCGGGAATTATTTCATTCAAATTTCCTACATAATACCCTGTCTTTAAGTATTGTTCAACATCGATCATATTTTATAGTTTTTTGCGTAATTTTTAATAGTACTACGTAGTCCATCTTTTAACGAAGTTTTTGGTAGTATATTATATTTACGCTGTTTTTCAGCACCTAGACAACGAAGGAGATCGCCATTGGGCTTGGTTTCATCCCAAATAATGTTCTTGGTTTTGCCAGTTAGTTCCTTATATACATCAACGATAGTTTCAATAGTATCCTTAATAGTAACTGCTTCTCCGCAACCAAAGTTAATAACGTCATTGACTTCATTAACTACACAATCAATAGTAGCCTGTGCAACGTCATCTCCGAACACAAAGTCTCTACGTGCAGATCCGTTACCCCAACATATCATTTCGCTGCCTTCTACATTGAACAGTTTCCATACATTGGATCCAATAACTGTGGCATCTTGTGAGAACTTGTCATTTACACCGTAGATATTACTAGGTCGAATGATTGTCCATTTGGTCCAGCCATGCTGTACTTTTAATGCATCAATAGCCAGCTCGCCCATGCGTTTAGTCCAGCCGGGGTGCCAATCATTCTTACTGGGCATAGTACTCCACACAGTATCTTCTTCCATTACATCAGCAGGAGCATATACTCCCACAGATGACAGATATACAAACCAATCTACCTTGGCATCAAACGCTGCCTTAATCACATTGGTATTAAACATCATCATGGGAAACACATAATCAGCAGGGCTTTTAGCAGTTCGGCTAGGACTGCCTTTGATTCCAGCAATGTGTAACACCACATCTACATGACGTTTTTTAAAGAAAGACTCAACTTGATCCATATAGGTTAAATCAATCTTTACGCCGATACAACGGCCGGCAAACTCTGCTTCTAGGCTATGTATCTCTGGTGTAATGTTAATGTCCATGGCATAGACAATGTCAGCACCCTGTTCTAGGCACTTGCGTATTGTAGGAAGGCCAACAAGTCCTGCGGCTCCGGTTACTACTACTCGTTTGTTTGTTAGTTTCATATGATTATAATGTTGAAAAGAAATCTTCTAAAGGGTTATAGTTCTTTAGACTTAAAAAATGTTGTTGGTTATAGATTAATATATCAGTTAATGAGTAATACCAGTTATGGAGTTCTTCCATACTCATTGCCTTAAATCTATTAATTTCTGCCACAATCATTTTGAGGCGGGTTTTAGGATCTGCTTCTAGGGCATAACTTTCGTCAATGTAGGGATGAAATGTTTTAAATCCCAATCGTCGAATTTCATCTAGGCCATTGTGATTGCCTAGATAGATAAATGGTTGTAGATTAAGGATAGGCCTAAATGTTTTTTCAGATAAAAATGGACTCCATTTAACACCATTATCAAACTGTGTTTCAGATGTAATGTGTAAGTAGGTGTCTAGGTAGTATTCCTTTTTATTGTTCTCATTGGTTTGGAATCCTTCTTTGCCCTGCGGAGTTAACTCTTGTGTATCTATTTCATAGGGCAACATATCGATGATAGTTTTTACTCCCTGAGCTATTTCTTCCTTTGTACCATCGATTAACTTTGCCATTTCTGATTCAGGTTCCCGATGCACTGTAGTTAAGAAACTAAACAAACTATCATCCAACCAGTTATTACGAATAGCTTCATGCATTAGTGCAAGTCTATGAGCTCTATTCATGCTTCGATTCCAAGATAAGAATCGTTTGGGACGAACGACTGAAGAGTCTAAATCAGAAACTTTTACATAATCGCTTTCATAACTAAGTGATGATCTTGGAATAGGATAGCGATGTGCTATGGCAACTTGTTGTTCCATCGATGCATGTGAAGTACCTAGTTTTGCTTTACCAAAGTTTCTAGAGTGATAATCGTTTCGAATATTACCTTGTAGTAACAAAACATTCTCACCGGGTACACCCAATCGTCCTAAAGCAATTTCCATAAAGTTTGTGGTATATTCACAAACAGCAGGTTCAGTTAAACAAGAAATTAAAACTTTGATTTTACCTTTGGCAAAAACTTCCCGAGTTTTAGGAGATAATGTATCTGGAAAATGATAGTTATGAGTTTCGCCATCTAATGTAAACTTAAAATCGCCATAAATCGCATCTGTACTCCAGTGATGAAGTTCAATAGGATAAAGATAAATGCAATCATCGTTTTCATCAACATCATCTATAGACACTATGTTTTCAATACCGTAGTGTTTATGAAAGTAATAAAAAACATTCGAGTGTACAAATATATCTCCATCCTGAGGACCTATATGATAGTTATTAAATCTAAAATACATATTACCATCCAGATTAACTTCAACAGTATTAGTTGTTAACCAGTTTTTTATATATTCTAAAATAACAGGATGAGTACCATTAGCCAATGGCATTTGTTTGTTATCTGTTGTAGTGAACCAGTTAGAGTAAACTAACTTATATTTGCTTTGACTCATAGTTTAATAGTTCTTGAAAGGGGTTATAGTTTTTAAAAGTATGTAGATGGTTCTGATTGTGTACAAGTACATCAGTAATAGAATGGTACCAATCATTTAACTGACCAATAGGTAGTTGAGCAATCTTTAATATTTCTTGTTTGATTAATGCAAATCTCTTTTTATGATCTTTTTCTAGATCGTAACTTTCGTCGATGAATGGATGAAAAGTTTTAAATCCCAGTTGATGTAGTTTATTTAATGCGGCATAGTTACCCATGTAAATAAATGGCTGTAGGTTCAATATAGGTCTCCATGTCTTTTCAGAGAAGAATGGAGTTTCATCTTTATCAAAATCTGTTTCAGTTGTGATGTGTACATAACTGTATCGATAAAACTCTTTTTTATTACTGTATACAGGAAAGAATGTAAATCGCTGTTCGTCAGGCAAATGATCAGTATCTAAATGATAAGGTACGATACTAGCAATATCTTCTACCATTTCATCTGTGCCTTCCATGACCCTGTTTAACATATCAACGGTATCATGTTTAACATCAAATAGGAAACTAAAAAACCCTTCCCGTAACAACTTATGTTCTATAGCCAGTTGACATAGGCCTATGCGGTGGGGGCGGCCCATTCTATTAAAACTTAAAAATCTTTTAGATCTAATAGAGTATCGACTAATATCACCGGGTTTAACATAATCACTAACATAGTTTAGTCCTGTATCAAACGGATACTTATCCATAAGATTTGCTGTTTGATATAAGGCAATATCGCTACCTAATAGGGTCATGCTAGTTTTAATATCGTATCTTACATTACCCTGTAAGCATACAATGTTACTACCTTTTATTCCTAGGTTCAATAGCAGTTTCTCCACATCTTCTAAAATAGATGGTTCGATAGAAGGATCAATCATGTTAACCAATAATAGTTTAACACGACCTGTTTGGAGTAGTTCTAATATTTTAGGAGTTAATGAGTTCCCGATAGAATGACGGTATTCGGTACCATCGACCATTATATCTGTTTCATTTAAAACAAACTGTACAGTATTACATTCTAACTCAATGGGATAATAGTAACTGCCATCTGTAACTTGATCTTCACTTACTATATTATCTAACCCAAATGACTCTTTAAAATGATAAAAGAAGTTAGAGTTTCTAAAATAATATCCAGATTTAGGATTGTTATAGTAATAACAGTCATCGATTTCTTTTATTCTTAGAAAATCGTCACTGTGCTGTAAATGATCGTTGATTATTTTATCCTGCATCCAGTTAACTAGTGCAGGATGTAATCCGTTAGCTAATGGGTATCTTATATTATCTATAGTATACCAGTTAGAATAAACTAACTTAAAAGGCGATCCACTTGCCTGAACCATAGTGCGGGTATTTTGATTTATATTTGTAGTAGACTACATCTTCCGGAATATCGCGTTGCTTTTTCCAAGTTGCCTTAGTAGGTGTATAGGTTGATACTCCGTTGTCTTCTACAACAAAATACAATGGTAAATCAAAGTTTCTAGCATACTTGTGTGCTTCGTAAAAAGCACCAGTTTCAAAACTCATATCGCCGATAAAACACCATACCTTTTCGTCGCTGCCAGAGTCCTTGATACTTTTTGCCACACCCAGAGCAATAGCAATAGTAGAAGATACAATGGCGCTAGAATAAAAGTGTTCATCGATATTGCAGATAGTAATGCTCTTACCAGCAAGGATTTCATCTTCTAGCCATACAGGGTCAATGCCTTTAAGCAATGCATGATAATGACTGCGCCAAGTAGAAAACACCCAGTCAGTGGCCTTAATGCGCTTAAAGATATCGATCAAGGGTTTTTCGTTGCCGTCCGACAAATGCACCGGGCCACGAATCTTGGCATCTTCCCAATGCTCCACAATGCGTTGCTCGAACGCCTGTAGTTGTTCTACTGTATATCCGTGTTTACGGACAACGGGATATTGTTTTAAGTTTTTCATCTGTCTCTTTTTTGTAATATAGGAGTTGTGGTTGGCCAATCAATGTCAAAGGACTTCCAGTTAATAACACCTTGTTTGTTTTCATCAACATAGTCACCTTGATAAAACAAGTTGTAATGGAAGACACAGTCAGTTAACGCATAGTGTCCATTGGCAAACCCCGGAGGGACTAATACTTGATCGCGTGTTCGTTCACTGATAATATATGATTCCCATTTGCCATAGTTAGCCGAATCGGGTCTAGCATCGAGTACAACTAGATAGATATCTCCTACTAATGCCTGTACAAGTTTCCAAGTTTTATCATCATAATGTAATCCACGAAGCACACCCTGATATGACTTTGAAAATCTAACATGTGTATTGACATCGTTGGGCATTAATGCATTAACAGGATGTGCCGTGTTATGATATGTTGTAAAGATTTCGCCACGGTATTCTCTGTATACACTGGGAGTATACACAGGCACTTCATTACCAAATGTTTTTAGATAGGATGTGCTGAACTCATCCCATTTTTTATCTTTATAACTCATCCTTTTACTACCCTATCAGAAAGATATCTAACCAATTCTTTACTATGGGCTTCATCTTTATAAATGCCCAATAGGTGATTACGATTATGCACTAATATTTCTTCCATCTGCCAATACCATTTGTGTATTTCTTCTTTGCTCATAGAACAAATTCGTTTGATTTCAGCAAACATCATTCGCATACGAAGATCGTTGTCTAATACATTATCAAAACTTTCGTCAATCCAAGGATCAAATGTCCTAAACCCAATATTACGCAGTTCTGCTAATGCACCTGGGAAGGCAATGAAAATAAAGGGATGGAAGTTGGCAATGGCCTTGAATACTTTTTCAGTAAACGATTTATATTCACCGTGTATGTATCCTTCGGAAGCAATATACAAGTAAGCATTTTTACTAGATTTACTGCCGTACTTGTCTCCCCAACCACTGGTATTATGATATCCTGCATCGGGTTCGTCCTGCATACGGTGTGGCAAAACTTCATGTAATCGATCTATCACTGAGTTATCGCAATCAAATCCGTAGCTTTTAGACACATAATAGCCATAGTCTCTACCACGATAATCTAACATAGACCAATCACCTAGATCTAACAAGTTTTCTTTAGCCATTTGGTAAATCATTGCCACTCTATGATCTCTGCTTCTTCTATTAGGAAACATAAAATGATTACGTCTTAGATAGTTTCTACTGTCATAGAACTGTTGTTCTGTTAGCCCCGAACCAGTTTTGTTTTTAAAGTGTGCAGATATATTAACCAACAGGAATGGCATGTTTTTAACTATCATGCATCGTTCGTGTTCGGGGAACCAAGAGTTATATACTTGTTCTGCGTTAAAACTGTTGATAGATAGAACAATCTGTTCTTTAGGAATACCGCTACGTTGTAGACCTCTGTGGAAGTCCTCAAACTCATAACGTTCAATACACGGCTCGTTGGCCCAATCTAAAAAGATAATAGCGTTCTTTTTACGAACATCTTCCAATGCCTGTGCAGACATATGTTTCCAAAAGTATTCGCCATTTAGTTTACTGCCTACATGATCGGTCCCTGTAAACTTACCAAAGTGCAAAGTCACTTTAATAGGATAGATATATTTGTGATATCCATCTGCATGTAGAGTTTGATTTCCAAAGTATAAAGAGTTTTCATAGATATCTACTAGTTCTTTATAGGACCAATGCCGTAAGTGAGATCCTCCCATACGTAGGCTATTAGGCCAATCTCCCATTTGATCACCAAACATTTGTTTCAATGGACTATTGGGAGAATCTAACTGTTCTTCGTAAAAACTTTCAGAACTAAGTCTATTTGAATAGAGTGTGTGCAAATAGTTTACAATGCCCATTTCTGGTGCCAGAGCGTTAGGCAATACAATATTAGGCATTACATAATCGTAAAAGAACGGTAATCTAGGTTTTTTTTCGACCACGGTTATTTGACTATTAGGTACTGGTACAGGCACTGGTGCTGAAACTAAAGTCTGTACTGGGGCAGGTGCAGGCACCGGAGTAGGGGCCGGAGTTGTATTAATAACTACTACAGGGGGTAGTTGATTAGAACTTCCTCGCATCTCTGTAGGAGGAGTGATCAAAGAGTATGGATCTATCGTTCTTTCCTGAGTAGGCACTGCTGGTGTATTAGCTACAATAGCCGGTAGTTGTATAGGTGATGGAACTTCGTTTGTAACAGAAGAAGGATAGGCTTTATAATAAAAATCCCGTAGTTTTTCTGCAAACAGTTTATGTGGTTCAGCACCGTGATGCCAAAACTCAGGACCTGCATTTCTATACCCTTCGTTTTTATATTTCCAATAAAAACTTTCTTTATTGTTCATAATGTCCATATAGACATCTTTATCAATTTGATTTATATAAAAGTTTAGATGTGGGCTTTCGCTGAACATCTCCATGGTATTGCACATCAAATACCTGATATTTTTAGTTTGTAAAAAATATTGTAGTTGTAGTACAAGGTTAGCACTTGCTATTTCCATGTAAACAACATTCTTTGCTATAAATTCTTGGCATCCCGCAATAATAGTTTTTTCTTCTTCGTGGCCGCCTTTATACCCCATGTTAACACGGAGGAAATCCATATCAACTTTTGATATATAATCGCTATAAGGATTCCATTTATCATACCAAATAGGTCTGTCAACAGGCACCTCCATTCGAAAACTCTCAGTCCATGCAACTAATATTTCCAAATCCATTTTTTCAGGATCGTAAAAAGTATTAACCCATTCAATAATGACACGGGTAATAGTTGCGTTGGTAGATCCGTGAGATGCAATATTAAGTGCTTTACGGCCAATCTTTTCCGCAAATAGATTACCAAAAGAATTTTTTCTATTATATTCGCTGTCTTGAGTTCCGTCCATTTCTGATCCGGATGCATGACTACAGCCTGCAATTAATAATAACTTTTCTTTCATACTTTACTGCTTCTTTTTTTAATATTATCAAATACTATAGCATATACAGGAACTTCAGGACTAGAGGGAATTTCTTTAGTAGTTGATTTATCCGGTATGGCTACTTCATATTGTCTATAATCGCCCCAATCTCCCTCGCCTATATATCTATAGGTAAAGGAAAAATCAAGTTTATTAAATGTTGCTTCTTCATGAAGCATATGCGAAAAACTTCTATCACTTCTGCCAGTATCACCCCATTCTTCAGGCTTGGCTAGTTTACGTGCTCGTTTGGCAGTATTACTTTGCATACGACTAAAATCTTGTGCATAGAAAGGCCCGCGCCGAGGATCGTCCTCGTCTCTATCATCATAGGGATTTTCAATTTGATTAAACTCATAATCAAAGTCTGCTTGCCAGCGTCCTTCATCTGTGATATCAAACTTAAATGTAGCGGTATACATACCAGGACCAAACTGTCCACCGAACTCATTTTGATCAATATCTGGATTAAACTTAATCTTAGCAGAATATCCGCCTCTAGCACGCCATAACATTCTAAAGAAAGGCCACATTTCATTTACTAATGTGTCAGCAAATGGATTAATATCAGGTTTGATAATGTTGTAGTCAAACTTTTCATATCCCACTTCGCGCACTGTACTAGGATTATCTAACACAACCTTATAGTGATCTACTGCTAACTTATGACGTCGTGGATAACTAAAAGGAACTTCCACTGTGTCAATAATCATATCTAAGAATATAGAAAATGCTTTGACACGGGTCATAACATGGGTACCGCCTAGCTTAAAGTCCTGTGTAATCCAATGATTTTGATACTTGTGATCACTTAGTCCAAACTTTTTAGGATTCTGTCCGATAATAGTTTCTGGTCCAAGACCAAAGCCAAATCCAGACCCTACATTATTGATATTCATGTTACGAACACGCCATAATAATGTCATACTGTCGGCTGCATCTTGGAAATCTTCTGTAGGGAAACCCATGATCCAGTTAGTGGCAGCATAGATTCCTACTTCTTTGCCGTCACGGAAGTTCTGTTCCATTTCAGCAATAGTAACACCTTTGTCCATGTCATCTAATACTTTCTGACTACCACTTTCGATACCATAGTTCAGAATGATACAACCACCTGCTTTAAGGTCTTTGAAGTATTCAAGATCCATGCGGCCGTCGCAACGAGCATAACCAGTCCAATGAATCTTTAAGTCTTTGGCCACAACAGCCTTACAGAACGCACGTAGTTCTTTTAGGTTACCATTAACTAAACTGTCAATGAACCAAATAATGTCTGTGCCTTTGTTGTAGTACAGCCATTCTACTTCGGTGATAAGGTCCACAGCCTGACGCTGACGATACTTCCAAAAGTGTGTTTCTTCACAGAATGTACATTTAGCAGTACAGCCACGACTAATCTCACTGTTAACACCGTTAGGCAACTTATACTGATTGAAGTCAATACTTTCATAATCAGGCATAGGTAAGCCATTGATATTGATACGTTGATCTTCAGGCTGTGTTACATACTTTGGTCCTTTGAGAACAACACCGTTTTCTACTTCATCTAAAATCTCTAACAGTACTTGCTCACCCTCTCCGTTGACAACATAGTCAAAGTAATCCTCAATCTCGAACCAGCCCTTTTGTACATTACTACCACCGATAGCGATTCTAATGTTAGGATTACGGCGTTTGAGTTCCTTACACATCCATTTAGTAGGAAGCTCATTGATATTGTATACACTAAATCCTATAATGTCAGCACCATATTCTTCAAGCTCATCACAGGCTTTCATTAACAACGGTTCAAGCACAGGATGAATGTGTTCATAATATGTACTGCCAGTCCAATGCCAGATAGCACTAGGATCCCACAACGGAAATGGTATTAATTTTCTAGGGCGCCAGATTTTTTGATATTCATTATAAGCACGAATATTCAAATCTTTAATAACTGTTTCGTAGCCTGCACTTTTGGCAACACCACTAAGTCGAGCTAGATTAAACGGAGGCATGTCAGGTGCCCACTCGGGACACATTACCAATGCTAGTTTTGTTTTGCGTGTTTTGTAATCGATATAAACAGGAGTAACGTTTTTTTGCTCTGTTTTTTTAGCATAAGGTGCAATAGCATCCATCATGGCACGATGTCGTGCATCTGCGAGATCCTCAGGAGGCTGTTCTCGCGGACCAATATCTTTTCTTGCTAACTGTGTTAAATTGAAATCAATCAATTAATCTACCTTCTTTTTAGTTCTAGTTTTTTTAGGTTTAACAGGTTCTTCGGCAACAACTGGTATAACAGGAATAACTTTGCGATCGGGGTTATGTTTGGGAATAATAATATCTGTACCGCAATGGCAGTGTTCTTTTTCGCAGGTAATCACTTTAGGACCAATCTCAGCAATATCTCTTAGAATATTACCGCCATAACCGCCTTCACCACAACTAGCTAGTCCAATATCTCCCATAGGATTGATAAACAAGCTATCGCCTACATTACAGCGCCAGCCTTTGAAAAAGTTCTGTCTATTAATAATAACATCATTGCTATTAGTATACAACTCTTCTCCATCCTCATGAATAGAATAACTTACACAGTTATCCGGAGTAGTGGGTTTAGGTAGTGTAAACTTCATATCCACCGAATGTGTTTTTAAGAAATCTACTTTTTTCTTGCTACGATACTTCCAAGGACTAGCATAGATTGTCATCTCATCAAACAACGGAGTCCATTCAATAAAGTAGTTAGGCATAACTTTTTTCAAGTGTTCGCCGTATTCAACAACTTCCCAAAAGCGTTCATCATGCATCAACATCTTTGTGGCAAGATAGTTTACCTTGTCACATAAGAAGATACTATTCTTTTCGTATTCTTCTTTGTTACTAAACTCCACATGATAACTAGCAACAATATCATCAAACAAATGATAATGTTTCTTCCACCAAGCCAATGGGCGACTTAGATTAGTGTTTACTGCTAATGTACAGTTAGGCAGTTCACGCTTCAACCATTCGCATACAGGAATAAAGTTACGCCATGCTGTAGGTTCTCCTCCACTAAAGAAGAACTTAAAGTGTTCATAACCTTCTTCCTTGTAACGATTAATAATAGTTTCAAGGTTAGTTAGGTACTTGGTCAAGTTACCATTATTGGTTTCAGTACCACTCCAGTTGCCTGGATTACAATAACTACATTTAAAGTTACAGTAGTTGTTAACTTGCCAAGTGACTGCAAGGTATTTTTGTTTCCCTACAATCTCGATTATTTCTTTGCCCATTGATAGACCTCTTTTAATTCTGGAACAACGTCCAATAACTTTTCTTTTCTATTAACATCCATTTCATTATTATGGAAAATGAATTCTAATATACCGCCTTTGTCCTCATGACTGACATGATCACCGTATCTATGACTGCCTGCTTTTAAGTTCTGTTGTATAAGTTTAAACCCATTTGCAATGCCGGGCAAGTGTTCATACTTCCTAACATGCATTTCATACGTTTTGATTAACTTTTCTTTAATATGGTCTGGCAATATAAAGATATTGGCCCACCAAGGATGTGTAAGCAAGTTAAATCTAGGATCAACTTTTTTACTAATCAACTCATTGTCATATAGATAATCAAAGAACTCAGGGAAGGACCAAACATTCCATGTACTGATCGTAGGACTAATCTGGAACTCTGCATGTGGAACTTCTTTCTTTAGTTTTTTCATGTTCTTAACAATGGTATCCCATTTGGTACCTTTGCGTACAAGTTCAGCAACATCGCCACTGGCATCGAGACTTGCCCAAATCTTGATGTTGGGAAACTTCTTCCACAACTCAATCAAGTTTCTATCTTTGTATTTCAATACACTAAAGTTAGTAGTATATGTTAGTTCAACCTTATGGGTCAGACCTTTTTCAATCCAATAATCTAAACATTCATAATGCTCGGGTGTAATAATAGCTTCTCCACCTGCAAAGTAAACTTCTTCAACGTGATCGAGATAGGGTTTTAGTTTAGTCATAAACACTTGGTCTTCGTTGGTATTAACAACAAATGATTTTAATCCAAAGTATTTTTCTAACTTATCATGCCCTTTAGTCTTAGCGTATTCTTCTGCCCATTGACTACTACAAGCAGGTCCACATGTACGACATTTCATGTTACATAGGTTACTAAAACGAATGTCCATATACTTCATTTTAAACTCGTCAATGCTGCCGTCTTTCTTAGTCTTACTAATAAGATCAACATAGTCAAGTCCCCTACGGGTATTATGACTATTACGCATAGTCCAAGCACCTAGTTGTTCTACGCTGGTGCAACGGAAACAAGTTTCAAGCGGCTGATCTTTTAACATAGCCACACGCATCTTTTTGTACTCGTCACTATTCATCATTTGAATAATAGATTCTTCTGATTTAATCTTAGACACTGGCTTAGAGCTATCTGCCATACAGCAGGGCATAACATCCCCATTAGGGAACGAATGGAAGTGTATCCAAGGTAGAACACAAAAGTTCTTGCCTTCTTTGATCAGTTTAGTTACATGTGCTTTTGTTACCATATTAATCCATCATTGAAGCAAGTTCGGGAAATACTTTGGTAAAGTCTTCGCCGCGGACTTTGTCTAATACTGCAATCTCTTCTTGGAACTTGGCTTTATTATCTGCCCAGGTATGTTGAGCATTTGCCCAAGCCATAGTAGATTCTACCACAGGCAGTTTATAATCGAGGAATCCCTTGCTTTGCATAAACTTTACCAACGATTTAATCTTAAATGTAGCTTCACGTTTAAGTTTAGCTGGCATTACTTGAGATGTAAAATGTGTCGGTGATGTCATATTATAGATACCAAATGTTGTGTAACTCCAAGAGGTATAGATTTTCTTTTCAATCAAGTAATGATAGAATTCTAACATAGTATGATAGTTAAACACACTACATACAGTATTTAGACCAAATCTAACATTATCCATTGAGCTGAGTTTGATAAGGTTCTTTTCTACCTGTCCCCAATCAGTGCCATGTCTAATATACTCAGCACGTTCACCGTGATGATCAATACTGGCTTCTAGAGAAATAGGTTTGGTAAAATGACTCCATAACTCAATAATATCCTTGTTCTTAAACTTCAAGTTACTGACATTTGAGTTGTATACAAGATTAATATCTGTACGACCTTGTTTAATCATTTCTTCTAGAACAATATAATGTTCTTCGGTAATCAACGGTTCACCACCAGCAAAATACGCATACTCCATATGTGGAATATGTTCAATGACTTCTTCCAATAGTTGAGGAGTATTGTTCTTAGGGTGAATAGTAGCCCAAGGTACTTTACGTTTGATATCTTCCTGTTCCCATAATGTACTAAATGCCGCATTACAAGTTCTACATTTAAAGTTACATACGTTATTAAAACGCACATCAAAATATCGCATTTTAAAGTCAGCAAGAGTGCCATCTTCTAGCGTATTAGCCATAGCTTCATCAAAGTGATGTTTAAATCGTTTAGCAAACTGATCTTTACTAGAACTAATACCCTGCGCCTGATGTTCATGACAACCAGCACATGCGGGATTAAAACGTTCGTTCAGCATATCCAAACGTAGTTGTTTCATCTTATCACCATTGATGATAGACTCAATAGTTTGTTCTGTTGTATTCCCCACAACATCCCTAGCAATACAACAGGCTGCTGCTTCTCCTACTGGAGATGTGTATAGGTGAATCCAGGGAGACATACAAAATGTCTTGCTTTCATTTAAAAGAAAGTCTTTATTTACAGTTACAGTTTTTTGTTTTTTCACTTTGGTTCCATCAATGGGTATAGTTCTGGGAATGTTCTAACAAATGATTCCCCTCGTACTCTGTCACGCTCTTTAGTATGATGTATGAATTCTTTTCTAGCCGTTTTCCAGTTATCTTCACTGTTAACAAAAGGAATAGCCAAATCTAAGTATTGTTTTACAATATGTCCATTTTGCAAGGTTGGAGCATATTTCATTATCTTTTCTGTTCCAATATCTTTTAAATGTCTAGGCAATGCAGTAGCAGTATAATATGGCGGATGTGTAGTCATAGACAAATAAGTTTGATAATCCTCTTGTCTAATCAAATCTTTATCTAACATATAACTATAGAAATCAGTTATTGTTAGATAGTTAAACACACTCAATACTGTGGCTACTCCTAACTTTACATTATCTAGTTTTCTAAAGTTAATCAAGTTACTTTCAACTACGCCCCATTCGGTTCCATGTCTAATGTATTCAGCACGTTCTCCGTAATGGTCAACGCTTACCTGTAGCTCAATCTTTTTAAAGTTCTTCCAAAGATCTAATAAGTCTTTATTCTTATAGTTAATAGTACTACCATTTGTGTTATAACGCAACATTACATCTGTTCGACCCCGACGAATCATTTCTTCAAGGATAATGTAATGTTCGTCCATGATCAATGGTTCGCCACCAGCAAAGTAAAGAATGTCTGCGTGATCTAAATGTGTTTTTACTTCTTCAATCAGTGTGCCTTTATGATTGTCTGCATGGATAGTGACCCAGTCTTCCAGGCCCAGTTTCTTTTGTTCAGCGGCCCATTTACTACTAAAGTCAGCACCACAAGTTCTGCAAGCAAAGTTACAGATATTACTGAATCTAATATCAATAAGATGTAGTTTAAACTCATCCAAAGATCCATCTTCATTGGTATTAGGTACTAACTCATCAAACCGTTTTCCAAAATGATCTTTGCCAAATGTTCTGTAAGTGTGAGGACTGATTTTTTCACGGTCGTAACACATTTTACAGCAGTCCGAAGGAACATCATTTAACATATCTAATCTCAGCTTCTTAGCAGCATCACTGTTAAAGATTTCCTTTAGGGAGTTTTCTCTAACATTCCCTAACTGTAAAGATCTATCAGTGGTACAGCATGGAAACACTTCACCGCCGGGACTTACAAAAAGATGCATCCAAGGAAGCATACAAAATGTCTTACTGTCCTCCATTAGATAATCTTTGTTAATCGGTATTACTTTATTCATATTCACTACATTCATTATAAAAATCTGTCATCTCGGGGAACGTTTCCAAAAAGTTTGTGTCCCTGCGTTCATCTAACGCATTAAACCAGTTATAAAAATCCTTGCGACCTTCTGCGACGCGAGCATCATCATATGTTGTTGATTCCATATAATCAACGACACGTCTAAACTTTTCATATTCAAAAGTTGTAAACTTTGCCAAATCGTTTTCGTCTGTGTTGTCTTTCATAAACTTTAACGACTCGTGCATGTAAGGCAAAAACTCTGTCTTGGGCAATATATTCATATCATACTGCAATGGTTCTTTGAGATAGGGTGTATCAAATCTAACCATTTGCGGTTGATCAGTTCTATTGTACTGATTATACTTGGCACGCCATTCTAAGATCTTTTCCAATAGGCTCTTGAATGTTGTCACACACAAGATATTAAACGTAATCATAAAACTGATCGGCTGTCCAGTACCTATTAGGTACGCATCGAGGTTGCGTTCCCAAATGGACAAATCTAATCCTGTTCGAATATATTCTGCTCGTGGGCCCCATGTATCAATGCTAGTAAACAACTTAAATCTACGGATTCCTTTGTTGTCTGTAACATAGTTTACACTATCAATCATCTTATCTACCAATGCTGGTTTGACACCAATATTGCTATTGATATTTAATTCTAATTGAGGCATGGGGTCATTTTTCAGGCTATCAAACAGTTTCCAAGTACTGGTATGCATCAATGGTTCCCCACCAGTAACTCGTAGAATGTTCAGTGTCTTACTCATTTCAGGCCACCAACGCCACCAAGCATCCACAAATGGATTACTTTCTTCACGCTCGTAGATCTTTAGGTAATCGATATCACAACGATGATTGCTCACTGTTTCTACAGGACCGTGCTGTTTAATCTCGTTGTAGAAACGACTGCTGGCTTTGGGGTGGCAATAGCCGCATTTGAAGTTACATTCATTACCGAACGATACTTCAATATATTCTGGGTTGATGTTCTTATTGTATGAACCTGTAGTTGCTTCTTCCCACCGAGAAGGAGTATAGATGGATGTTGTTCTAATGTGGCGGTCACTGATGTAACCTTCGCCCATATTTTCAATATTCCAGCAGTATTGGCAACCTTTGGTTTGTACGCCCAATAACATATCCCTACGCTCTAACTTTTTAATAGGAGTATTGTGCAGGGCGCTGGGATTACGTCTAATCTCTTCTTTGTTTATCTTGTGTGGAGGCGGGTGATAACAACTGTGTGTTTCACCTGTTTGTAGGTACAAGGTAGTATGATGCCATTTAGCCAAACAAAATGTTGGACTAACTTTGTTCATAATGGGTATGAGTTTTCTAACTTTCTTCTCGTCCGAATCTGACATTATATTCCTTTAATAACCATTCTTCGTCATTGATATTCTTTAGTTGATCAGGACGAGCATTATCTATAAACTCTCTAGCATGTTGAGCACCTAGCTGTGCATACTCACCAAATGGTTTATTTGAACCTTTTGTAAGCCAATCATTGTATCTTTCTTCATGTTCAGAGTTATCTGAATCATAGACCATGTTATAGCATAACTTAACACATTCTCTAAAGGCACTGCGCCAAGTAGCATACTCACTGGTATTAAAACGGGTTGTGTTACTAACTTCTTCTATGACTTTGAGTTTTTTAGTCACAGTAGTAGAAAAGTCTAATGTAGTCCAAGTTTTACGATGTAATACATAAGCACGTGGTAATAGTTTAACACCGCCATTGCCATAAGTCAAACCATTGATAGGATTACGACTGTGCCAAATATAAGCACAGTCTCTATCAAAGATGCCTGGCTGGAAGTTAAACGACCAATCGTCTTCCAAATATGCATCACCGTCTACTACAAAGAACATGTCTGTTTCACATAGTTCGGCGGCGGCTTTATGTGCAGCCATGATACCTTTGACTCCATCTACTCGTTGTGCATATGGAGCAAACTCTAAAACTCTTTGCCAGTTTTCTTCTGCATTGTCTTCGTTGTAACTGATAAACACCACATCGAGTGGTTCAAACAATGGAGTAACAATACCCATTTCCTTTGTACCTGCGGGATTATCAACTAGACTCATGGTCAATGCCCATACATTGTCTTGATTCCATTCTGGATCAAGATACCAAACATGCTTGAAGTCTTTGTCGTGATAAGGAATGTTGTAGTCAACTTCCATTTCCAATCTAGGCAACTTGGGATTCTTTTGAATGTTGACTGCGGGAAATACTGTGCCCACATACTTGTCGCCTTTGGGTTTATCCACATAGGAGCCAGTAACAGCAACTATGTCATAGCCTGTACTAGTAACTGTATCCAGTTTCCAACAATGCCTATATTCAAACTCTTTATGATGTGCTACATGTTCTTCTATGCCTTCAAACTGCATTCCTTCTAGATCAGGATGTAGTTCGTAGGTCATTATGGGACTAACATAGTCAACAATAATCCGTTGTTTGGTTTTGGCTGATGCTTTTATCTTAAATGCCCAAATCTCTTTTTCTTCAGTCTTTTTATGTTTGTTGTCTAACATCCAAACATGTTCGTAATTTAAGTTATCCCACGACACAGAATAACTAACATCATAGTCTAACTTTGGAAGTTTAGGATTGTATTCGATTATGAGTTCAGGACTCACCGTACCCACAACTTTGGCAGGCATGGGCTTTCTATATTCGGGAGTAAACTTTACGGCCCAAACATCCCCGTCTGTATTATATTCTGGATCTAGATTGTAAACACATTCATAGGCCAAATCCCAATAGGGAGGGCATAGTTCATCTATGTTTAGATTGAAGTCTGGAAGGTCTGGGTTAAATGACACTTTGACATTTGGGGTTAGATCCTCCATTACATGTGTGCCTTTAACTGCTATACCGGAAGGTATGCATTTGTACACCCATACACGATCTTCTAGTGGATTGAACCTAGTATCCATATACCAAACTAGTTCTCGTTGCCTGTGCCATGTACCAGGATCGTAGGTGTTTACTGGATCATCGACAAAAGTCATCATGCGATCTAGATCTGGATTCTTACGCCAAATCAGCTTGGGCTTTTCCAATATGATTTCTTCATAGCCATCACTGGGTTTCCAATAGCTATTAAAACATTTGGCAATCCACTCTCCGTCCATGCCCCAAACTATACATTTGTCAGATGCAGGAACATTATGAATATAGTGATGTAGATCCGGATCTACTAGCCAAGGGTTGATAACTAGAAAACGCTCTTCATCGCATAGTTGTTGTAGCTCAAGGTCATAGGCAACAGGGTCGCCTTGCCATTTTATCTTTTTAACCAGTTCGGGATCTACTCTGTAAATGTCTGCCATATACTAGTAATTATACTAGCATAAAATAGAAAGTCAAGTTATAGATTATCAGTTAGGTGGGGTAGCAGTGATTGTAGTAGGATTACCCGAAGCGTCAAATCCAATAAAATATTGAGTAGTAGGTCCGGATGGGCCGATTTGTGTAATTCTATTTGGATCATTGGAATAGTAATACATCAAATACTGCACAGAAGTCAAAGTGGTATCAACAATATTATCTCCACTAGTAGTAGACAATGAAGGGTTCACGCCCACTGTTAAGTTGCCGTAACCATCTGAAGAAAAATGTGCTATATATTGTCCGCTGAAATAGTTTGAATAGCTTTGTCCAGCAGCAATAGGATAGGATAAACTGGGCGGTACAGGTATATCGAGATTAGGTTGAGCTCCGGTAACTTTGACTCTACCTATCTCTGCCCAAGTGTGATTTAGAGCATACAAAGTACTCCAAACAATGTTTCCTTGACTATCAGTTATTTTTATAGCTGCGGCACCTGGACCAGCTTGATTTGTCACTGTCCAACTCGGACTGTGTATTCCGGCTGATAAAGAAATAGTTCCAGTTAACGAAGTGTTCCATCCGTTACTATCAGTTTGAGTAGCTATTACCGTTCTATCTAAACTGAATGATCCTATGTTATCACAAGAAAACTCCCAAGTAAAGGTATCAGCATTTCTAACAACAAAGGGACTATAGTATTGACTATATGTACCGGTAAGTCTTACATCCGAAAACCAAACACCGTAGGTTTTTAAGAATGTAGACCAGTTGCCAGCGCCCGGACCACCCCCAGGACCAGCATAATATAAACTCCACTGTTCGTTTAGATTAGGAGATCTTAACTGTGTTACAGGTGTTAGGGATTGTAATACGTTTTGATCATATTGGTAGACCTGGTTAGTGCCGCCGCCGCCCCAACCAAACCCGTAGGTCAAATATGTTTGACCGTTTATCATATCATAACTAAATGCTATCAATCCGTTGTAGTTATTTTCTGCACTTATCCAACTGCCTATGTTATGATCGACAGGTACGTTTACATTAAAGGTACAAGGTAAAGATCCTACCGCAATCTGTGTAGCATCCGGATCTAGATAGTTTACAGTAAGTGTTAATGTAGGAGTATAGGTACCATTTCCGCTTTGTGAAGTATCTATGTTTATAACCATTACAAGCGGATTAGCAGCATAGTTAGTAGAATAGTAAGGGAAAGAAGTACCAAGACTCAATGAACCCAGATTAGACCACGATGCATCGATGTAGTAGTTAGGATTAACAACTCCTCCGTAGAGACCTACTGCAAGATTGATGTTTTGTGAAGTAGTAATAAGTTCAGAAAGGCTAGTAATCGGAGTGCCGCCGACAAAGAATCCAATACCAAAGTTAGCCTGTACCGGATTGACCACTTGTATTGTACCTATGTTCGTTACAATGTCTATAATGTTATTATATAGGCCGCCGCTTGCCCCTAGGTTATTATTTTGCCAAGTCAATGTTAGTGTAGTACTGGCATTTGGAGCCAATGTTGCAGTACCTAATGAAGATGTAAATGTTATATTATACGATTTTGTAGGATCATTAATATAGTTTATACTGCTAATAGTTATGTTACTATTACCGTTGTTAGTCAGTGTTAATACTGCGGTATTGGCTGTATTTCCTGTAAGTGTTTGTAAGACCACTGAAGAAACAGTTAGTCCTACACCTAAACTAGGTGCAACGGCAAATATACCTGCATTGTTAGGACTTATACTGGTCTTGTAAATTGCATTACCAGATATAGTAGTATTCACTCCGGGGGTATTAGGAGTAACCGTTGTGGTAATAGCAAATCCGCTGCCATAGCCAGTGATGGACACAGATTGATGCCCTAGGTTATCAGTTGTTGGGCCTGTTATAGGACCCACAGTATGAGATATAGTAGGATTGTAGTTAGTTGCTGAAAATGATAATCCTGTAACTAAATCCGTTGTCAGTGAGCCACCTAGATTAAAGAATCCATTCGCTAATGCGTTTGAAGACCAGTTAAAATCAACTGTATAGGTTGTAGTAGTGCTAGTAGTAAATGATATCGGTGTGTTTACAGTTGCTATTTGACTAGGATGTGCATTAAGATAATAAGTTATTCTATTACCTATTTCTGTTGTCAAAATAGTATACATCGATGTAGACACAGCAGAACCAATAGTTGCAGGACTGATTGATGTAGTTTGATTACTTTGGTGTACATCTGCTCGATTAGTATCTGCTAGTAATCTATTCCAATCGCTGGCTCTGATCAGTTGACCCGATGTTACTGCGGTACTAACGGCTTGGCCGGCGGCATCATAGGTATTTCCATATAACGAACTTATGGAGTTTTGTAAAGTATTAAAACTGTCTGCACTGGCGATTGTATTTGGCATAGAATAATATTTACCTAAAAATGTATTTGTGCATTTAGTGTGTTGTAAATATAGTTAACCTAGCATATAATAAGAATATGAATAAATTTAAACATTCCGGAGCCTTTGGCGACCTCATTTATAGTCTCCCCATTATGAAACATTTTGGTGGAGGTGAGTTTTATCTGCATCTTAACCAAATCGATTGGATTGGCATGCACTACTATGGTAGTCCTCCAAACCCATTCCATAAGGGCAGATTAACTCCCAGTGATTTCAAATATATGAAGTCATTTATGGAAGCACAAGCGTATGTTACCAAGTTTGATGCGTTAACTCCTCAAACTGAAATAACTCATAATCTAGATAGATTCCGTGTGCCATTTGTTGGACACCCCGGAAACTATGTGGACATCTACAGTGATGTGTTCAACATTCAAGATAAAGACACAGTGCGTAACACCCCTTGGTTAACCGTACCTAATCCGCAAACTATTGAAGGTCGAACTATTGTTATCAATCGTACAGAACGATGGATTCCCACCCAACTATCCACAGTTTGGGAAGATTGGCGTTCACAAGGCATGGACCAAGAAGCTGTGTTTGTTGGCTTGCCCAACGAATATGAAAAGTTTAAGAAAGACATCGGTTGGGATATTCCTTATCATGAAACCAAAACAATGTTAGATTTGGCAGAAGTTATTGCAGGCTGCGATCAGTTTGTGGGTAACCAAAGTCAAGCTCTAGCATTGGCCATCGGGCTAGGCGTTCCTGTGTGTTGTGAAGCAAGACAAGATTTGCCTATTGAACGCAACGAATGTTACTTCCCCGATTTAGAACGTATCCAATACTTTTGATTGACTTTTGAATAGACTCATATTATAATATGTTTTTAACTATCCTTAGGGAGATTGCTATGAACACATATCGAGTTTGGGTTGCTATTCAAGGCCGTCAGGTTACTACCCACGTTCTACTTAATGCGGGCAACTACATTGAAGCCCAACAGATTGCCGAATCTATGTACGGACACGGCAATGTATTAAACGTAACTCTAGCATGAGCAATTAATCTTTTTGAAGAGACTTTATATGGGCTTTTCTAAATCCAAAATAATATTGTCCCGAAGGTATATGTCTAATTTTATAGACATAGGCTGGAATGGTGTTTAAATACATTGCTGATAAGGTCCTTTCTTGTTAGAGTAGTTGGGAACGCCAATTCCGCGAACTACACCAATATTTATGCAGGAAATGAGATATGATTAAGAAACAAAGACTGGGCATTATCCAGTCGAGGGGGTTGGGGTGACATTCTTATCTCCCTTCCTATTGCGAAACATTATTATGACGAGGGTTGGGAAATCCTGTGGCCCGTGGCTGATGTATTTCTCGACAATGTAGTCAATCATGTACCCTGGGTCAAATGGATTCCAGTTCCAGTAGACCCCGGCCCATTCTTCTATGACGTTCCCATGCAACGTCTTAAAAACTTCAAGGTCGACGAAGTCCTGTGCCTATACAATGCCCTAACCGGACATCCTGAGTTCACAGCCCGACCTGAGTTCCAACTCATGAAGTTTGATCAATATAAGTATTCTGTAGCAGGGGTTCCTTTCCTTAAGAAGTGGACTTTGGCTGATTGCATTACAAGGGATTATGATGCTGAAGGTACGCTTTACAAAAAACTTGGGAGTCCTGAACATTTTGCCATTCTTCATTTGGATGGTAGCGATTACCGTGCTGGGTTTGACACTAGTATTATCCCAGAGGATTGGCAACAGATTGAAATCAAAGAAGGAATGACGCCCAGCGTGTTTAACTGGATTGGTATGCTATCTAACGCAGAGTCTATTATATGTGTAGACAGTGTGTTTAGCAACCTAGTTGATCAAATGAACCTGGGCACGGATAGATATTTTATTCCACGCAGTCATATCCAACTCACCCCGGTATTGGGCAATGATTGGACTATCATGGACTTTGACGATGCCACAAAGAAACGCGTAACTATTTTTGGAGCAAGTTAAAATGACAAAACCTATTATCGTAGGAGATAGCAATGATGCTACAGTATGCACTGCCTCCAACAACCAGTTAGAAACCTACATCTATTTTCCTACACCCGTTTACAAGATCAATAAGCCCGAATATCTAAACGATGTTAGGGCTGTAATGACAGACAAAATCGACGACGTCAAAAAGAATAATACACTGCACCCAATCTACCCTGTATATCAAACTGATACCCTATTAGGCATTGAACAAGTCAAACCCTTTCTGGACTACATTGGTTCTACTTCCTGGAATGTATTAGAATCACAGGGCTATGACATGGACAATTTCAGTGTGTACTTTCATGAAATCTGGGGTCAAGAACACTATAAACACAGCCTGCACGAAGAACATGTACACGGCCATGGGTGTCAACTTGTGGGCTTTTACTTTTTAGATACCCCCATGGACTGTGGCCGATTGGTAATTCATGACCCCCGACCAGCCAAACGTCTAGTAAATCCTCCCGAAAAGGATGCATCACTAGTGAGTATGGGCAGTACCGCCATTAACTTTGAAACTACGCCCGGGGATCTATTCATAGTGCCCAGCTGGGTACCGCATAGTTTTAGTAGACATGGCTCCGAGAGCCCCCTACGATTTATTCACTTTACCATTGGGCTTGGTCCCAATGCACCTTCTATCGACACAGACCACCCACCCCCAGCCGTAGAAATAGTATGAGCACCAATACATACCACATAAGATTCAACAAAAGCCGAGGACAACCTGGCAGGGGCAGTCAAGATCATGTATGGCGTGTGTTTGAAAACGGCCAAGAATACTTGTTTAAACACTTCAGGATCGAAGGCCTAACGGTAACAGACAGCGTTACTGGTAACGGTACCAATGACGATTGGAATATGAGCTGTGAGGGTTATATGACTATAGACCGTGACACATCCACTGCTGTCATTACTTCAACACCAAATTAAGATACAACGTCCCAAGTCCAGGTATCAAAATTCCAAGTATAGTTTTGGCCATCTGAAGGCATAATCGAAGCTATTTGCCAATCGTTTATTTTACCATTCCAACGATATGCTTGACCATCAGGTGGTGTTGGTCTTGGCGTGGGTGGGACCATTGTACAAGTTGTTTTATCCAGTGTCCATGCTGTGAAATTATCAGCAAAAGGCCTATTAGCCCACGTTTGAATTACATTGTTTTGTTTACGGGCAATTTCTTCATCCGTCATGGGCACCGCAGACCAGTTATCTTGCCAAGTTTGGCCGTCACTGGATAATATGTATGAAGTTGCGGGTTTTTCATAAACACCCAGAGTTATTCCAGCATTGGCAAATGGTGTTCTTGTAAATGGTGCCCAATCGTCGGGAATTTTGCCAAATGCTTGTATTAGATTTGTATCTACTGCTGGATGATTAACCGTAGTACCATTCACTATTTGAATGTATAAATTTGTGCTCATTGTATTTTTTTACCTTGTTAACCAACATTTGTTGATGGGAATGAACGCGAAGTTCCTGGCCAAACGATTCGAACCACACCATTTCCACCCGATGCTGCTCCGCTGCCGCCACCCCCACCCC